>JAEEGL014288197.1_pt1 | contig 17524 bp, 18 predicted proteins | sample 9134231 | NCBI WGS metagenome assembly JAEEGL01 (sample SAMN16246548, study PRJNA631951) | gut metagenome | biome: gut microbiome; feature: rumen; material: fiber-attached | host: Bos | place: Iran: Karaj | collected 2018-10 | reverse complement strand
TCTGCTAATTCCTTTAATTCACGACTGCTCTGTGCTAGCGCCCCATCTTTTCCGGTAAAATGCATTACCTGACCAGTACGAATTGCTGTGGAACCAACATCTGCTAGTATGTTTTTGATTTTTTGACCGTCTATTTCAAGACCCTCTGCATCTAATCGTAGTAGGTCTTCAGCAGTCCAACCCTCACCAGCGGCTTTGATTAAACCATTGATATATTCATATACAGATGACTTGTCGAGTAAAACAGCCCCATTTTCTCCTTGAAGCATAGGTGTAAAAGCGATTTCTACACCATCAAAATTATCAGACATTCCCAGTACTGTTGATATGCTACCAGCTAGCTCTGACGGAAGCATTCCCCATGATTTGATAGCCTCTTTATATCTTTTGAGATTTTGCTCAGTCCACTCAAGCACTTTACGATTATTAGTATCTATATTACCAAACTTTGTTTCTGAGATTTTAACGCTAAGTCGTTCCATTTCGGCTACGGTATCTTTATAAGAGTCGATTACACTCTGAGCAGAATTAACACTATTTTGTTGCGCGTCTGTAGCTTTGTCTAGCGCCTCTGGATACGAATTTCCATACTCTTCAATAACAGAACGGATGGCTTTAATATATATAGGTGATGCGTTTTTAAATTCCTCAGAAGAATTAATTAAATTATCTACATATGTATCGAATTGATCTTTTGTTTTAATATTTGCTGAGGGAGGATTTTCAAGCAACAATAACTGTGCTTTAACTTTTATTAAAGGTTCTATATATTCCTTCAGAGCATTTGCTTTCCCAGTGAGCTCTTTATAAAAATCACCACCAGTATCATCCTGTTCTGCCAATTTATCTCTTACTTCAATCAACGCATAATAATAATCTATTATGTCTTTCGGATCTCCGCTTTTTGGGGCAATTGTTAGTTCATCAATATACACTGGCATTCCCGATGCGGTGGCTGTTTTAGACTCGACATTCCACAGCCCATGTTTTCGTAATATTTCCTCAGCCGTCTTTCTATCATTTGTGTCTGCTGTGTAATCCGCTTCTGAAAATGTTGATTTTAAATTTGAACCCTTATTATAATTGTTTAGATTATCTATTGCTGATTGTCTGCTTTCCCTTGCGGCGGTAATTGCAGCCTTGCGCTCCTCTTCAGAAGTTGCTTTTAATAGTTCTAAATACTCGCTTTGCTTCTCAGCTGTATCTTTTAAGGCAATTTTTTTTCCCCCAAGAGCGGACGATACGGAACTAATTGCAGTTTGGAATTCACTTTCCTGATTTGCCGTAAGTGTTGTCATAGAGAGATATGACTCTATAGCATTTGTGCTGGCAGCTAATTTTGCTGCTTGATCAATTATCTCTTGGTTTGTTGAGATGACTTCTCTATTCGTCTGTATTGAATTCTGAGTAGCTTGTTCTGATAAATCAATCCAAATTTGTAACGCTGAAATTATAACAGTGATAGCCGTAACAATAAGCCCTAACGGATTAGCTTTAATTGTTGCCCATAAAGCCTTTAGACTGAAATTCAGCCCATTAGTTGCTGAAATACCCGCGATCTCTGAGCTATTTAAGCCTAGCTGTGTTATTAACTGTTTGGCTTGATCAGCAGTTAATTTTCCTGTATTAACTGCTAACTCTATTTGGCTAAGTAATAATCCACGCTGGGCAGAAGATAGCCCCTGCACGGCTATTAAATCTTGCTCTGTTACATTGCGTTGTAATATTAGCTTCGCAGTTAATGATGAAACTTCTTTTGCCATCTGGACACTTTTCCATATAGTAAATGCAGTGATTACAAGAGGTAATAAAGCATGTACACGCGAAAGTACCGTTAAAAATTGTAACAAACCCTGCGCTAACGTTACAAAAAAATTTGATGTTGAACTAGATAACATAGTTTGACTAAACTTTTGGAACGTTGCTTGCAACTGAGCCATCTTACCTTCTGTTGTATCAAGATAAGCGCTATATGAATCTTTTAATGTACCAGAGCTCTCACTCATTGCATCCATTGCGCCAGACGCCTCTTTAAAATTATTAATTAAGCTAAAGAAGATATTCTGCATCCGTGTTCCAGCAATACTATTTGCAAGCGCAGACTGTTCCATTGATGATAGCTCATCCCATTTTTTTGCTAAATCTGAGAAAATATCATAAGTATCTCTAAATTCGCCAGTTGCAGCATCTCTCAACTCTACGCCAGCTTTGGTTAATGTATGTACTAAATCCTCATATTTAGCTTTGGTCATGTCTTCGCCTAGTTGCTCTAAGTCAACTGTAGTGTTGCGCAGCCTTGCTGTGATTGTCCTTAACCCTGTAGAAGCCTTTGAAATATCTTGTCACTCTGTTGCTTAATAACCACGCTTGTGGCGAGCAGGCGTTTCCACCTGCTTCTGCGATTTCATCTTGTTATAGTCGCAGTTCAGACCATACCTTTACCCATCGTATTTGGGTAGATAGCATATGCGTATAATTGCTTATACCGCTGTGGTCGTTACGGGATTTTATTATTTATCTTGACACTATATTGTTTATATGTTATGCTTGAATAGAGGTGATAGTTTTGAATAACAATCAAACAAACGAACGTGATGACTTAGAAACAAAACAATCCAAAACAACAATATCAAATGCAACAGCAAAAGCCCTTATAGTAGTTGGTGCGTTATTAGCTTGCGCGGCGGCGATTGCAGGATTTATCGTTGCACAATTCAGCGTCGTGTTTATGTGGATAATATGGGTTTCTGGAATAATTCTTGTTGCATTCTTTTTCGGCATTTCAGAAATTATTAACCTACTTGAAATAATTAAAAACAAATTATAGTGTCTGCGGGTCTCAATTTGAGCCCCGTTTTATAATAAATCTTACCCTCGGGATTGTCCTCTTCAGGAGTTTCCCCGATTTGAGCTATCTTTTCATCTGCGTATTACTACGCAGCGCGGCAAAGATTTACCGTTGTATTGGCAGCTGTCAATAAAGCTACCGATTTTTCAAAGGTATTCCCAGATGCAGCTAACGCTGATGCAGCGTTGTTGAGACCTTCAGAAATTTCTGCGGTTGAAATTGGGAATGAGTTTCCAACCTTAACTAACTTATCTAATACAGATTCAATATCATCTGCATCAACTTCTTTAAACGCTTTTGTTATTGCTGTTACGGCAGACTGAGCGTCTTTTACGTCAACCGCACCAACTTTAGATAGCATTGATGTGTATTCCGCTAAAGTTGACGATTGGGTTAAATTATACCCCAATCTTGCATACGTAGTCGTTGAATCAATAAGGTCTGTGATTGATGCGCCTGTGCGTTCTGCAACATCACCGATACTTTGCGCATACTGGTTTAAATCAGACGTAGATGCCTGAGTTACTATTCGTAGCTGTCCTAGAGCGCTATCAACTTCAATTACGTTTGAAATCATCTCTCTTATTTTTCCAACAACAGCCATAATCACTCTTGTCAGACTAAACCACGATGCAAACTTGCTTGCTAGCCCTCCAACGCGATCTATCCACGCTTTTGTGGCTTTACCATTTGCGCTAATCATTTGACCGCTGATTTGAGCACTCTTACTAATCTCTCCAAGTCGACTGTTAAAATCTTCTTCTGCTATTTTGCCACTTTCGAATTCACGCAGTAGTAACTCTAGCTCTTCTCTGTATTTTATGATGCTTTGATATGCGCCAGACGTTTTACCGTGCTTCGCGCTTGTCCAATTTTGTTCTTCTTTAACCAATTGTTGAAGCAACTTATAACCGCGTTTTAATAAATCCTGACGTTTGCTTTCAGTAGCCTCAGATTTTTTTTCTTCCGCATTTAACTCTAATACTGCCTCAATCTCCATTTTGAGTGCGCGTGTAGCATCTTCAATAGGCTTAGTAACGGACTTATCTGTGCTAGAGCCATTGCGTTTCCACTCTTTATGCAACCTGAGTACTTCTTGGTATCTATCTCTAAGATTATTAAAATCCTCAAACAAATCCTGATTCTTTTCGGCTTTGCCAAATAGAGATTTGATGTTACTTTCGGTTAAGCCTTGGGATTGCCACTTGGCAGTAAGATCGGCAGACGCTGAATTTCTTTGAGCTTGTTCGTTCTTTTTTGCAGCTTCCGCATTTTTAATATACTGCTCCATAAGCTTCTTAAGCTCTTCGCGCAATTTTGTGATACTTTGAACTTCTGGAGCTGTGATGTCTTTTCCGTTTTCCTCCCAGAGCTTTTGTATGTTGATAAGCTCTGCGTATTTCTTATTTATTTCGTCAAGTTTAGCCTTTTCTTCGGGAAGTTTTTCAACCTTACTATATAAGGAGTCGATATCTTTTGACTCAATACCACCAAGCTTCCACTTAGCACTTTGCTGTGCTCTCGCCTTCGCGTCATCTGCGTTTAATAATTTATTTAACTCCTTGGTATCATTAATATACTGCTCCATAAGAGTCTTAAGTTCTTCGCGCATAGCAGTGATGTTCTGAATTTCGGCAGCGGTATAATCTTTACCTGATGCCTCCCAGATGTTTTGCTCATTAATTAGTGCATTGTATTTTTTCTCAATTGTCTGAAATTCGGTACTACTATCTGCCATTAGACGTACTTGTCTATAAAGCTTGTTAATATCGCGCTCTTCAAGACCTCTGATTTCCCAATCTGACTTAACTCTAGCTTTATCTAACATCTTTGTGTCTGTAATACTCTGTGCCGTCTCCGTTACTTTTAGCTTAAGAGCAGACATTGATGTTTTAGCAGCATCAATTGCTGTGATACCGTCGGTGCCAAAATGTTTAAATGCATCATTTAGAGAAACACCCTGCGTTTTACAGTACTGTATAGCATCCCCAAATAAACGTATCTGCGATTCTAAATTCTGAAATTCAGCCGTACCACTGTAGTCGCCACTTTTGTTTCTCAATGAAAGCATTTGATTAAGTGTGTCATTTACGCCTCTTCTAGTAAATGTTCCGCTCTTTTCATCGACGACCATTTCGTTTTTCAAAGCAGACAGACGCTCAATCAACATATTAACCTTGTCTGATGCGTCGTCCATACTGACGCCCATCGCGTTAGGCAACTTGCTAGCATCTCTTCCACAATCATCAAGCCATTTATCTATGGTCTGGAGCGTACTAATAAACTCTTTATATGTTGTCATATCGCCAGAGTTTATGTTTCCATTCAACAGATTGTGAGCCATAGTCGAAGCATCCATCATGCGTTTTATTAAATCACTTTCTGGACTCTTGTTGCCACTGTTCTTATTATTCAAGGTTGCTATAGACTGATTTAAAATATTAATAGATGCTATAACCTGATTAACAGAATCCTTAAACAAGTCAAGACTATCTCGATAATTAGCCAAATCCGCAATTGCGTTAAGAGAGGATTTGCTCACTGTAACATTATTAAAATTGGTCAGATTAATTTTTTGTAAACGCTCCAACGAAGCGACATCAACATCTTTAGAGATGATCGGCAGATAGGTCGCAAGATTGTTTAGCGACGCCTTTCTAACATGCAATTCGTTAAATTTGGTTAGGTCTATTTGAATGGTTGGTAACCCACCGCCAACAGCACTTTTCAATCTATTTACTAGCGATATGATATTATCAATTTTTTTGACGCTAAATGAACCCTCTCCCACATCAGCCATATTTCTAAATGTTTGTGAGACACCTATTATCTTCATTTGGTCGATGCTGGCATATTCGTTTAGCGCCGCAACCAATTGTGTTATTGGCTGATAAGCTGCACGCGCTTCCTCTGACATTCCAGCGATAGCCTGCTGGATATGGTCTAGTATACCTGGAATATCTCCGCCGCCAATATCTCCGATAGCCCGGATACCATTTGTCTCAATGCTACTTATTTTAGTATGAACTTCAGTTAACATAGAACTAATCTGGTTAATGCCAGATAATATTCCCTTAACCATTTGAGAGTCTATTGATTCACCACTACCAGCAGCTTCTGTAACTAATGACGCGAAATTAGCTTTAACATTGGCAATTGCCTGATTTACGGTTAAAGCGCCATTTCTAACATCATTAAGCCACCCAACTATTTTACCTTTATCTTGTATATTGATAATTTTGTCGTATCTGCCAGTTATTGGGTTTTCCTTGACAAGGCTAACTGACCGCAAAAAGCCGAGGAATTCTTCACTGGCAGCGCTAGTAGACGCTTTAAGTTTGCTAATCTGCTCTTCCAGGGCTGTCACGCCACTATTTACACGTAATTCTTCAAGTTGGTCTGTCAATGAGTCAACTTGCCCGGACATGTATTCCCATTCCGCGTTGGCGCTTCTTAAATCTGACTCTAATTCCTCAATTCGTTTTTTCGCTTCATCAAGCTCGACTTTCAACAAACCGTCGGCTTTAAACACATTTGTAATATTAAATTCATTATTACCGCCTATAGCCATATCTATCACTCCCTTCTTTACTTGAATATCTCAGCAGCAAGCGCAGGCATTATTTCTTGATTAACGTATTGAACCATTTCGTTGTTATGCCTATAAAAAATCTTTTTCGCACGTTCTCTTAAATCTCCATACTCAGCGCCTACCAACGAACCGTATAGTATATCTGCTGGCGGAGTTGTTTTAACGGCTCTCTTACCCCATTGCCCCCATCTATGCCACACCCTAGTGCCGTCTGGTAGCGTTATAAATCCGGGCTTTCTATAATATGGGGTTCCAGGATGCGGATGTTCACCCCATATCTCCTCATTAGAATTTATATCTTCTGCGCCTCCATGCCATCCGTGCATAAAAACTTTTTCAAATAAGTCTCCGCCCTTTCTATCGGTGTGCATCCTCGATGGGTCTAATAAATCTTGAATATCGTCATAAATAACTTCGCCAAACCCATTCTGAGATATACTAAGCACATCGTACAAACCCCATGTTCGCTCATATTGAGATGGTGTATACGATGAATAAAACTGACCAACCGCATCATTGAATAGCTGCTTTATTCTTTCTCTTTGATATGATCCAAACTCGATGCGAGTTCGCTCCACCACATCCTTGCTTAGCCTGTCTGCTTCTTGCAGTACGCGTTTGCCAAATTTTTCAACCTTCTTTTCAAAATCAGAAAAATACCTGTCTATATCTTTGAGATCGTATCGCATTTCTCTCAACATCCAATCATTTTATTAACAGTATCTCTGATTGATTCAACTTGACTATCGCACACGCTTTTTAATATGACTTCATATAAATCAGTTGAATAAACAATATAAAACATATCATCCAAAGACTCCGGCAATTCTACAAAAGCATAGGATGATATAATGTTTGATCTAATAGCAAAATCCAATAACTCTACAGCGCAAGTCTCATCTGGAGTCATGCATGATTGAATAATTGAATGTATAGTATCAATATACTCCTTAACCGTTAAGGTTTGTTTTACCGTCAATGTGATTGAGTGCCACTGTATTTTTTTATATTGCTTCCCAGAAATGCCAGCGATTCGTTTCAGAGTATTAGCTGTTACTTTAGGTATTTGTCCCATATAGAACACGGATGCCATTCATGTGGCACCCACTCCTTTCTGTGTTATTTCGCCTGTTCTGTAGGCAAGGCGATAACCTTTGGCTGCTCTGTCTCTTGAGCTTTTTCATTCAGAACAGCCTTTACAATCTCTTCTTCATCAAATTTACCGTTCACCAATACACCGACAAGACTCTTAATATCTTCATCGCTCACCTTACCAAATAGGGAAGAGAGCTGTTCTTGAATCCCATCCATAGAAGAGAGCATCTCAGCAATCTGCTTATTTGCCGCTTCAATACTTGCACTTGTAATATAATCAAGCCTCTCGTCAATGCTGTCACAAATCTCTCTAAATTGTACCTGATTAACATATTGCATTACCGCGTCAAAAGCGTCTGTGCAGTAAATTAGCTCATACATCTTCTCCGGATTGCTAGGCATTGTAAAATTCGCATAATTCTCCATGACCATCATTTTGATTGCGAAATTCTTAACATCAGGTGTATATACACCGTTCTCCGTGTTATAGCAGGCGGCAACGACGCCGCTAATAAAGCCCATCATTTCTGCGAATGAAAGTGTTCTTTTAATCTCAATTGTCAACCCATTCCACTCAACTTCTACAACTGGCTGATAGTTCTCCTTCATTACTTTTTCGAAGGCATTAATAGTAATTCTTTTCTTTGTTTTCTTAGCCATAACTCATTCTCCTTTTTCTTCTTGTTCTTTCTTCTTGCGCTTTGCTTCTTTTCTTAACCGATTGAAATCATCATAGTTGCCCCAGCCGCCAAACTTCTTAACATACGATATCCAAAGATAATCTAACTCTGGGTATCTATGCCAAAACAACTTGCGCTTAATCTTCGCAGTTGCGTCCGGGCAACCCTTGATATCAATCACCTCGTTGTGACCGTCGCTATACTCAATGTAAAAATCAGCGACATATGTAATCGGCAGAATTTTCTTGCCGTCCTTTGCGAAACCGTCTTGTAGGATGTACTTCTTTTGCAGCTCATAATGAGTAATCTCGCCGCTTTCCTTTTTCGGAATGACAACATCCCTGTAATATTTCATCTCTAACACAGAGTCGAAAACTATCCCGTTGCAAGTTCGCCTTTCCTTATCTTTATCTACGTTGAACTTTGTTCTCTCCATGTCCACCTCCACGCATAGTAAAAAAGGCTACACCTCAAGGGTGCAGCCATTTATTATGCCTTGTTCTTCTTCGCTTTCTTTTTAGTTGGCGCGGTATCCTCAGCAACAGTATCAAGCTTTTCTACCTCATCGACAGTTGACCCGATAACCGTTTCGCCTTCTGGTACCGCACGAGATGCCATAATGTCAGCTAAATACTTAGCTCCACACTCAGGCGAGCAAGCTACATCTTGCCATCTAAAGTAATCAGATGTAGGGCGGATAGTGTGACAGGCTTCATAATCCTTGCCACACACCCTACACTTGCATATCACAAGCATTTTTACCTCTTACGCTACATCAGCGGCGTTGGTGCCGAAGACAGTATAAGTCCAGAGCTGACCACCCTGACCGCAAGCGCCAGCGAGAGCCTCAGCCTCGAAAGCGTGTACAGTCTGGTTGTCACCCAGATCGAAGGAGAACTCGCCAGAAACGTCAGCCTTGGGGAAGTAGAACTGGAGACGATAAATGTTGCCGCACTTATCCTCACCCAAAGCATCAACGTACAGAGTGCATTTAACAGCAAACTTATCGCTGTCATTGGACAGAACGTCTGCCTGAATCTTCCTCTTATAGCACACTACAATCTCGGTACCGGCAGTAACACCAGAATCGAAACTAAGTTCTTTGGTGCTGGGGTTATATGCAAACGTCTGTGGGGTTGCAGCTACAGGCGGATTCGCAGTAGAATCGCCAGCGGTAGCAGCCGCAGCAGCGTTACCCTGTACAAGACCGGTAGTAGCAACGCCATTAGAATCCTTCAGGTAAAGGCTGATGATTTCAGCACCAGCTGTGCCAATACCCTTGTAGGATGTAGTTGCCTTATGGTTAGTGTCTACAGTCAGGTAGTCAGTCCACATAACTTCGGTAGCCTTATTCTCAAACGCGCCGCCAGTCTGAGCTTCGAGCAGACCGCCAGAAAGCATACCATTAGTAGCAGATACGGTAGCACCCTTGTTCTTCTTCAGCTTCGCGAGCTTACGACCAGCCTTACCTGTGATATCGGAAGTCTCCTCGGTGTTAGCGATAGAGCCATTCTGAAGCTCGTCAAGAGCAAAAAGGAAATTGCCGGTGCCAATCCCGAAACCAGTAATGGTCTCTAAACTGGTAATTAGATAATCACCTACATACATACTTCTTTCCTCCTTATTTAGTCATTTTGATAAATCCAAGTCAAATCCTTGGTTTGTAAAGTTTTGGCATCAATGTTGCCAGTGTAAACACCAAACATTCTGTTTTTGTATTCTACAAAATTAATGATTTGCTTGGCGCTTAAATTGAATTGATATATAGATAGCTCCTTGATCTCTTCGAAATTGTACTTAAACTCTCCCGTGCAGACCAAGGAAACAATAAGCGGTTCTAATTGAGAATTAGAAACTTTATTTTTTTGTCGCTTTAACTTTTTACGTGCGCGTTCTAACAAATAATCTTTCGCAGCTTCATTGCCCGGTTTCTTTGTGTTCTTTTTTAACCCATGCATTCTTCTGAGCACAGCAGCAATTTGCTGTTGAACCCTTCTGTCAATTACTACTTTTGTTTCTGGGTTGACGTAAACTACAGAATTTGTTTCGCTGTTCATAGCCATTTGGAATTTAGATAAATCCAAATCTCCGAAAATCATACTAGTATCACTTTGCTGCACCATTGGGAACATAAGCAAAAACAGCTCATAATCGTTTATCTGTGTATAATCAATCCCAAGATCGTCAAGCTGCACCATTAAATCTATTGGCATGGCAGTCAAAAGTGAAATCATTCCGTAGTATTCGTCTTCATGCTCAAGTATTTCGCGGACGGTCGGAATTCTGATGCTAATGTTTTCATTGATAGCAACGCTATCTTTATATAGCCAGTTTTTATCAACCATTTGCACGCTTCCTGTTCGCAGGCACTTCTTTGTTTGGGTTGAATTGTAAGGCAAAATCTTCCGCGTGGAATATTAAACACTTACCTTGGTAGTCGGTCAATGGCGCAAATCTCTTAGACGAAATGAACTGCAACGCTCCTGCGCCATACTTAAAACTGCCGTTTATTTTTTCGCAAATCTTGCTACAGAGTTTGTCAACTCTAAGTCCGCCCTCCGGCAATCTCAAATTGCTTCTGTGGGCGAATACCCAGATATAAATAGTAGGCATATATAACGGCTTGCCAAGAGATCGCTGAATGTCAACGTCACAACAGATATATGTGAGACCTTCGTCAACCGTCTTCGGGACATATTCGCAAGGGAACACCTGCGTATAGACAAGCGACGCAGCGTCTTCAACATCTACTGAGCCGTTTATCAAAGTGACGATTTCGGCATCGGTGAGAATATCTTCAAGAAGCTGATTTTTGTAATCGTAGAATTCTTCTAACTGCATTACAACCACACCCTCTTTCCAGTTTTCTCGTCCTTGTTTTCTGGGTTAACTTCAATCGTCTTCGTTTCTGGAAAGTAATTATAGTAATCCGCAATACCCAGCTCGTGATTGTCATGTTCTGTAGCCGTAACTTCTTGCAACACGAATTTGAACGCGCCTTTGCCATTATAAGCCCTGCCGAGCTTTAACGGCTTGGTAAGTAAATAAGCGAGTTTGTGACCACTATCGGGGTCATCAATTAAAAATCTCTGTTCTCTATCGAATTTAACTGTGTATTCGTTTCTGGTGATTGTCATTGAAATACGGGAGTCACCGCGAGTCACGATGAACTGCCTCTATTATGTTTTAATTATGTAGTTAATGCTTTCTCAACAGACCATCCAATATGAAACCGTTTCCATAATTTTTTATACGGCATGTTGACTATCCTAGCCCATTCTGCTATCGTATGAGTTTCGCCATTATAAGTGTAATTTGTGTTGTTACTCTTGTTGTTAGCTTGTGTAATCGCATCTGCCCATCGGCAATTATCTGGAGCATAATTTCCATCTAGGTCAATCCTATCAATTGATAGTTTGTCTGTATACCCATTTGCCAAAGCCCATTTCATGAAAGCCTCAAACGTATGCCACTCTTTCACAACAATGATGCCCTTCCCACCATAATTCTCATACCTAATATTGTTTTTGTCGTAACAACGATCAAGCATGTTCCTATATATTCTATACAATCGGCTGTCAGTCATCCCGTGTGTTCGATTGCATTTGCCAACGTCTTTCATAATTTCTCTATGATAGCATCCGCACGAACGAGATGAACCATCCACAAGACTTTTTTCAAATACGACGCGCTTAGTGCCACATTCACACACACAATTCCATCGACGTATTCTTCGATTTCCTTTTCTTATTTTAGGTTCAGCCTCGCTAATAACAGTCCACCTGTTAAACTTTTCGCCAGATAAATCTTTATAATACATAAAACACTTCCTTTAATTCAACAACTACATAATAATCGGCTCGCTACGCCGACTGGTGTTAATCACCCCTTATGTTTCCATAAGGTACGGACTATATCTTCATCCTCATTTGTAGGATGTCTACCACTTCAGTTGCGCTTGCAACTTACTCCCATAAGGGATAGTCTCTGAACGTTCCTCTATTCGAGGCTTCGCTGCTGATTGTCCAATCTGTGTACTTTTTAGCTATCACGCCTACGCATATTTCATCGTTACGTTGTAGCGTACAAAGCTCTAAGGAGTTTCCAGCAATTCGATAGATTTAACTTGTACATTACTGCGCAAGTGGACTGTTTCCAATCCTCCAACTCGCCAGTCAAATCTGAATTGTTCAAGCGAGGTCGCAAACCTCACCCGGTGCAATACGCACTCCTCTGCGTTTCCGTAGAGCACAGACTATATCTTCACCATGCCACAATAATGTGGTTTAGGGCTCCCCGTTTCGGGACGCTTGTCCCTACTCTCGCTACCGAGTTAGTCGTTGAACCCGCTCCTGTTCGGAGCTCGGCTGCTGATTGCCCAATCTCTGCAGTTTTCAAACATTCACGCCTGCGCGTTTCAACGCTACGTTGTAGTTTGCAAAGCTCTAAGGGGTTCCCAGCAATTAGGGGAGTAGTTTTTACATACCGTTTCCAATATGCCAAACTATTGCGCACAGCTCTTGTGCGCTTTAATTTCGTACCGTCTTCAATCAAACACCACTGTTCAAGAATCTGACCTCTATCAATCCAACGAAGTAAGAAGTTACACTGAACCATTTTGGCTCTCGTATAAACATCTACATTTGCATCTCGTTCGGTAACAATCCAATAGCAATCTTGCCAGTGGATAACTGCACCGTTCTCGATGTCTTCTTCAGGCATAGAGTACAGATACTTTTCATCAAGGTTATCAGAATCGATAACCGCCATATTTTGTTGCTTTGGTGTATGCGTCGAGATGTTATAAGTTGAATCCTGTTCGTAAACTTCAAGCGTTTTATACGATAAACTCTCCGGCAACTTTGTCCTGAGACTACGCACTTCACGCTTGTATAATTCTTCACGCTTAGTAACTCCTCTCACTCCCAACCGCTTCGCATACAAATCCCATGCGCTCATTTCTTTACTTCTTCCGTAAGGTAGATTGCCTTTAACTTATTGCAAAGACTGATTGCCCGAAATACTTCACGTCGCACCTCATGCTGCCCACATTCGGGATAATCGATGAGATACTGTAGAATCGACAGAAGAGAAAGGAAAGCAGGCTCATCCCCCATACCCACAACGAGATGCTTGCATCCTATTAACTCCATCTGTAAACTTTCCATATATATAGGAAGCGTTTCTGGCTTTTCCTCTTTAATAGGAAGAATCTTAAAAAAGCTATTCACAAGATTTTTGAAGTAGTTGTATAAGAGCTGCTGACTAATCGCATTATCATTCGCCGCGCTCATATGTGTAGCTCCGACAGATTGCCGTGATTGTATGAATACTCACGAATCATCTGAGTGTAATCTTTTTGAGCTTGGTGGTACGTTTCGTTTACGCGCTTCAATAATTCGGCAGGGGAGTACATGCTAAAATCGCGTGTAGAAATCAAATTCTGTAGAATCTCCTGCTTGTACACATACGGCTTCAACCATTGTACGACCATTCCTTCCGAAATTATTTCAGCTAATTCATCAACATCATCTTCCGCAACATCTATTTCAAAAACTGAAGTCGCATCGTCAAAGTTTGATGCGAAATCATACTTACAATTTTTCTTAAAGGCGGTCAAAGCTCGCCTCATAAAACCATCAATAACAGCATCTCTATCCTCTTCGTCGAGCTGAATAAGCTCGTATTCAGAAATCTTGGATAGAAACGCATTCTTAAAAACGTCATAAGGAACGCTCATTTATAGCCTCCTTACTTTTCGATCAGTTCAATGCCAAGCGCCTCTTCAAGTGCCGCAATCAATTTTCGAGAATCAATCTCTCCGTCGAGCACCTTCTGCCGTGCTCTGTAAGCAAGAGAGTTAGCCTGTCCTTTGGATAAGCGAGAGATAATTTCCTTAGCCTTCGCTGGAGTAGTCTCGAATATTTCATCAAACTCTTCAAGCGAAATCGCATTTTCATAATACTTAGAAACGCCGAGATAATCCACAATCCACATGTCCTCCTCGTCGAACATGAACCAATTGTCCTCGAAGAATCTCTTTGCTGAACTCTTAGCGTTCTTCAACTCTTTAATCTCAAGCTCTTGTTTATCGCCGAAGTTATCCCAAACGAACTTCTCTTTTGTGCGCTTGCTAACGTAAACGAGCTTTCCTTGGAACCCGTTCTTTACTGTAATGTAATCGTTAACATCAATGTCTTTTGGGACAATGCGCTCCTCCTTCGGCTCTACTTCTGACACTTCTGGCTTGGCAGTAGTAGCCTTTTTTGTTTTTGTACTTGCCACTTATTTTCCTCCTTTAATTCACAAGGCGGAACCAGATGTCCGGTTCCGCCATTAATTCTTTTATCATGTAGTCACGTAACGACCAATACCGGCGTTGCCGCCAGCAAGGACGATACCGAGACCATATCTTTCCCCAAATAAATCTCCGTGTTAAGCATTGAGTCGCTACACTCTGCTTGCGATAATCGCATCTCTACGTCTCCATAGAGGACAGACTATATCTTCATCCTTTCGGATGCCCACCACTTCGAACCGCCAATTGCTTGCGGCTCTACTCTCACTATGAGAAAGTCGTTGAGCTTTCCTCTATTCGAGGCTTAGTTGCTGATTGTCCATTATAATAGCGTTTAGGATTTAACCATGCGCCATACTACAGTTTCTTTCTACTTTCGTCGCCATCGCGCTTATGCATATTTCATCATTACGCTGTGGCACTGTAGCCTTTAGGATTTTCCAGCAGTTCAATGGGTTATTATTCAAGCACATTTCTGTACAAGCGAGCTATAATTATGTAACATAATAATTGTTAACTCTTGAGTAAGGTCAGCATTATCCGCAGGATTACCAGGCAGGATAATGGGATCGCCTTCGTAAACACTAATTCACTGTTAAACACAAATCGCTACTTTGCGTCGATACACTCGTATCTCTATATGTTTCCATATAGTACAGACTATATCTTCATCCTTTCGGATGTCCATCACTTCGAATTGCCAAACGCTTGCAATCCTACTTCCCCAAGGGAATAGTCGTTGAGCCTTCTCCTGTTCGGAGCTTGGTTGCTGATTGCCCATTGACAAAGCACTTAGGTTTTAGCCGTATGCCATCTCACTAATTCTTTCTGCTTTCGCCACATTCACGCTTATCTTTGTTTCATGATTACGTTGTAGTTTAGTGAGCTTTAGGATTTTCCAGCAGTTCAATGGATATTATTCAAACACATTTCTGTGTAGGCAGTCTATTTACGCGCACATTAAGTGCGGGCTCTTAAACTTAATCGGCTTGTCGTCGCCGGCGATGATATGAAGAACCTTATCATCGAATACGAAATTGGTAGTACCAGTCTTATGACGCTGAGGCAGAGCTACAACGGGAGTGCCGAAGAACGTTCCGGCGTAACCCATGTTATGATACTCTTCCTTTGCACCGTTGGACTGGATAGACTCCTTGAGCTGTCTGAGCGCAGTCTTGGTGCCGATAATGGTAGCAGTCTTGCCACCGGCAGCAGCCTCAACATGAGCAATAGTCTCAAGCAGATCGTCCTCGTCATAAGAACCAGCAGTGGGGAAGTAAGCTACGCCGCCGAGATCAGCAGCAGTTGCATTGCTCCACAGAGTATAAATATCCTCAAGAACCTTCTTGCTGAAGGACTTGTTCAGAGTCTCGATGAGCTTGTTAAAGTCAACTCTACCAGCGAGTACACGCTGAAGCTCCTCGTAGAATCTCACCATCTTCATGGTAGTAGGAATGGTAACGGTCTTGGAACCGCTGAGTCTCTGTCTGCGGATACCCTGAGTACCGTTAGCAACTTCGTCAATAACAAACAGGTTAATATCCTCGACGACGAACTCGTTCTGGTCGCCATCTGCGAGGTTGCGATAATCGACAAGAGCATTAAAGAAATCGTCTGCCTTGAGCTCCTCGAACTCAGTCTGTCTGAGGATTTCCTCAATCAGAGCGAACATCTCGCCGCACTTACCATCACGGATTCTACGGATGTCGAGCTTGGTGCTGCCGCCGTTAGCTTCAATAAGAGCCTTACGGACAGTATCCTGAGATTCGCGTACGGAATACTTCTCGACGGAACCAATATAACCATCAACAGCAATCTTTACGATATTATCAAAATCTGTCATTCTCTTTTCACACCTTTCTATATTAATTTCAATTACGCTACTTCAATAGCAAAATAGGTATATCTGCCAACGACGTTCTTGTCGATGATAGTGCCAACAACAGTCGAACCAGAAGTAGCACCAGTAGCAGCAGCCTTAACGTTGAGCTTAGTACCAGCCTTCAGCTCAACTACGTCGCCAACAGCGGGAGTTTCCGCACCATCAAGCGCGTCCTTGGTCACGCTGAAGATATCGTGCTTATGCAGACGATAGCCACGAGCAATAGTGCCAGCCTCGTTGATGAACTCGTCAAGGTTGCGCTTGCGCTCATCATACATAACCTCGGGGGTAGCAATCAGAACAATCGCGGTAATATCATCATTAGCAGCAGGGGTAGCACCCTTATAAATTTCGCGAGAGCCGGTCTCAAGAGCACCGAGCTTTACAACGTTACCGTTCTCAATAGCGGTCTTAACGTTGCTAGGCTGATAACGTACAGATACAAGCTCGCTTCTTACATCAGTACCGATCATTTTGTCAGTTCTAACAACTGCATATGCCATAACATTTCCTCCTTCTTATTTATTGAGATACTTTTCTACAATGCCACCATAGGGCATGTCCTCTGTCTTATCCGTAGCAACCTTGATTTTCGGTGCTTTGGGAGCAGCAGAGAATTTTAGATTCTGGATGTTTCTTCCACGAATCGCGAAGCACTTCTCGATAAGTGTGTCGAGCTCGTACTCCATCTTATTTTCCATAAGAGCATCAAAGGCTTCGATGCCCGCCAAATCGCTGAACTCTGCCATAGCCTCGTCATACTTGGCTAACTTTTCCTCATCTTGGATATCCTTTTTAAATGCTCTGAGGTCTGTTACCTCTGCATTCAGCGCGTCAAGTTCAGCTTGAACCGCTTCGAATTTTATCTTGTATTCAGCTCTGGCAGCTAACTCAGCATTAATCTGTTCAAACAACTGGAACATCTGAGTGCCCTGTTCGCCTGCGTCAAAATCCGTAATTGCAAACTTTTTACGGCACTTATACTCTAAAGCGATTACGACATTATCGCCGTCCATAGCATACTTAAAGCCATAAAGGAATCCGTCAGTTACGTCCCAACAGTAAACCTCGGACAGCTCAAAGTCGCAATCAAAATAGCAATACTGGCTGCACTCGCCCCATTCAGTCG
>JAEEGL012890644.1_pt1 | contig 17524 bp, 14 predicted proteins | sample 9134231 | NCBI WGS metagenome assembly JAEEGL01 (sample SAMN16246548, study PRJNA631951) | gut metagenome | biome: gut microbiome; feature: rumen; material: fiber-attached | host: Bos | place: Iran: Karaj | collected 2018-10 | reverse complement strand
GGCAGCAGCTACAATAAATGTTACTATTGCAATAAACCTTCTATAACCGGGTGTTGCAACAAAAAGCATAAGAAAAGCTATTCCGAAAATAATGATAGCAGAGCTTAAGTTTTTCGTAATACGCCACACAAGCAGGCATACAGGGACAGGCATTCCAAGCACTATCCAAAACGCCTTGGGATTAATAATCCCCTTTCCAAGCTTACTGATAAAAGTCGCAAGAACTATGATCATGGCAAGCTTCGCAGCCTCTGCTGGCTGTATTGATATGCCAAGGATTTTTATCCATCTTCTTGCACCGTTAACCTCTAATCCAAGAGGCGATTTTACCAGCAGAATAAAAACCATGGCGAACACATACGCCAATGTTGCAACTTTTTTATAAAAATGGTACGGAATCCTTGAAACAAATATCATAAGTCCGATTCCAAGAGCTGTAGGAAGAAGCTGATGCTTCAAATAATAAGCGGAATCCCCCCACTTAAGTCTCCCGTCGTATGAACTTGTAGAATATAGCATTACAAGGCCGAAAACCAGCAAAAAGAGCACCACGAATACCATGCTGTAGTCAACGTAGGCATTCTTTTTCACCCTTTTCTTCGTAATCTCCCGGTCCATAGCCCTGGCAGAATATCCCCCTGCTCTTGCTGACCCGGCTGTTCTTGCCATTCCTGCAGCTTCCATAAACACTCCCCCTTACAGACTATTTACATAATCCTTAAACTCTTTCCCTCTCACTTCATAACTGGGGAACATATCCCAGCTCGCACAAGCAGGCGATAAAAGTACCGCTTCGCCTGATACTGCATTATCACTGCAAAACTTAAGCGCATCTTCATAAGTTTCCATGAAAACATAATCATTGAAACCGTGTTTTTTTGCGCATTCTGCTATTTTTTCCTTTGTAACACCGATGAGAACAAGCTTTTTCACCTTGCCATCGAAGGCTTCAATCCACTCATCATATTCACTGCCCTTATCATAGCCTCCTCCAATGAGATACGTAGGCTTGCACATAGCCTTTATGCCCTGTATTGCAGCATCAGGATTTGTGCCCTTTGAATCATTGTAGTAATCAACTCCATTCTTGGTCGCAACAAACTCTATACGATGTTCCACAGCCTTAAAGGACCTTACAACAGAAAGGATTGTATCAAGCGGAACTCCCATAGCCATGCCCATAGCAATGGCAGCCATAACATTTTCATAGTTACATGTGCCCACAAGGTTCATCTCGTGAACGTTCATTATCTTTCTGGTCTCGCCGTTTTCTCCGAGCATAATATCTTCACCATCAAGATAGAAGCCCTCTTCAAGCTTTTCCTTTGATGAAAAGAGTACAACCTTTGCAGGGCATCTCCCCGCAAAATCCCTGGTGTATTCGTTATCATAATTGAGAACACAGGTATCATCCTTCGTCTGGTTGTTTGTGATATTCTCCTTCATGGATGCATAACATTCCATTGTATGATGCCTGTTAAGATGGTCAGGTGTAATGTTAAGTATAGCTGAGACTTTAGCATGAAAATTCTCTACAGCTTCAAGCTGGAAGCTGCTGATCTCACCTATTGAAACCGTGTCATCAGTCATCTCCAGTGCTCTCTCTGCATATGAATATCCTATATTTCCAACAACATAGGTTGATGAAAAATGCGCCTTCATTATATCGCCGACAAGCGTGGTTGTGGTTGTTTTACCATTGGTGCCGGTTATGGCAACAAGCTGGCCCTTTGCAAAATTAAAAGCAAGCTCTATCTCACTCCAGATCGGAAGTCCTGCTTCCTTAAGACGCATAATCAGAGGAGAATCAAGAGGCACCGCGGGACTCGGGACAACAAGTACAAGTTCTTTAATGACATCATCCGCCAGTTCTCCTATTATAATCTCAGGTTCCGCACCTTCGTAGTCACCCAGCTTTTCCTTTACTGTTTCTGTCGTCACCTTTGTATTTTCATCAAAAATCACAGGCTTTGCGCCTACTTTTCCAAGAAGTCTAACACTCCCTATACCGGAAATCCCGGTTCCTATTACCAGTACTTTTTTATTTATTATGTCTTTTGCGTTCATATTTATTCCTTTTTAATTGTTCTCTTCTTCCGGAGGATTGTAGTCCGGGAGTCCATCTCCGCCAATTGAATGGCCATCCTCAGGATTTATCAGGTCGCCTGTTTCCGGGTCAATATAATACCCCGTTTCTTCGTCTATTTCAAACGACTTCCAGACTGGTTCACTGTTCTCATCATTTGTTGTCGAAAGTTCATCCTCAGGTATTTTCTCCCAAATACCCTCGTTTCCTTCGCTGTTTTCAGAATTTTCGCCATTCTCACCGTCAGCATTTTCAGAATTATCACCATCTGATGCTTCCTGCATAACAGGATTACCATCCTCATCCAGTACAGGATTACCGTCCTCATCAAGAAGCGGTGTTCCACCTTCGGTTTCTATCGGATTACCGTCTGCATCCACTGTGGCTTCACTCTGCTGAGCAGCTGACATCATTATTTCTTTTTCCCTGAGTTCATCAAGCTCTGCCTGTTCTTCCTCTGTAACAGGTTCTGTCATGGGAATATTGAGGTAAGGCAGCGCTTCTGTGAGCACTTTTCTTACAACTCTGGTTGCAAACTTGGCATCCGCCTGATCCATTGCGTTAGGTCTGTCTACTACAACATAGATTGCTATCTGAGGGTCATCAGCAGGAGCATATCCCATGAAGGATACGACATACTGGCGGTTTTTACGCGGTATAGTCTCTGCTGTACCTGTTTTTCCGCCAATCATATATCCTGCAGGTCTTGCGGTTTTACCGGTTCCTTCATCTCCGGCAACAACCTGATTACAGTACTGAATAACCTTCTCAGATGTAGACTCTGAAATTGTCTGTCTAAGCACTCTGGGTTCAATACTTTTTACAGTAGCACCTGAAGAATTAAGAATCTTACTGACAACATGTGGTTCGTAGTATTTTCCGCCATTCACAAGAGAGCTGAATGCCGTGATCATCTCGATCATATCCACATTGAAGCCCTGGCCAAAGGTTCCGGTAGCAAGCTCTGATGAGCCCATATCCTGTGCTGCGTATGTGAGTCCTTCTGTTCTTGCTTCTCCTGCAAGATCAACATTGGTTTTAAGTCCAAAGCCAAAGGATTTCTGGAACTTTGCAAAGGTATCTGCACCGATGACCTGTCCGATTTTCATCATGGCAACGTTACAGGATATCTCGATTCCTCGCTCAACTGATACAGCGCCATCACCAAACTTGTTATGGCAGTATATTTTATGACCACCAAACTCCATGTATCCGGTACAGTCATAAACTTCGTTGCCGGTAATGCATCCGGACTCCAAGCCCGTTGCTACGGTAAAAGGCTTTGCAACTGAACCGGGCTCGTATGTATCAGAAATACAGAAATTTCTCCAAAGAGCGTTGAGATTCCACATTTTTTCCTCATCACTCATCTCATCAATCATCTGCTGAGTAATGTAAACGCCGGAATCATATATGCTCTCGCCTGCAATTTTCAAACCTCTCTCATCCACTCTGGGCATTCCGATAAGGTTGTCAGTGTTCTTAGTATCATTCAAATCGAACTTAGGATAGCTTGCCATTGCAAGGACATCACCATTGTTAACATTCATGATGACGCATCCGATATTGTTGGCGCCATTCCCCTCACGAAAAGCATCCTTGTAGGTATCATTGAATTCCTGCAGATATTTCTCAACTATACTCTGTAGGTTGCCATCAATTGTCGTAACTATGCTGTTACCGTCGGTTGCAGGAATTGTCGTTCTCTCTAAGTTGGAATCCTCATCAATATAACCATATGTACGGCCATTGCTTCCGCTAAGTGTGTCATTGTAATACTCTTCAAGTCCAAAGATTCCGTTATTATCACTTGTTGTAAATCCTATAACATCACATGCCATGGAACCGTTCGGGTATTTTCTTACGTAGCTTTCCTCAAACCAGACACCCTGAACATTTTCATCAAAGGTCTCGCTCCCCGGTGTTATCATAGTCTGAAAATCACTAATCTGATCATAGGTCAGCTGCTTGGCAAGTGTGTAATACTGTGAATCAGGATGTTCGGATATATAATTTCTTATTTCACCTTCATCAAACGCAAACTGCTGTACAAGTGCATTCACCGTAGGATCCAGATATTTATTGTCTTTCCCCGATAAAACAAGCTTTGCATCAAGGATTACGTTGTATACCTTCTCACTGTAGGCAAGAACAGTCCCGTTAGCATCAAGTATTTCCCCACGTCTGTAGGGAATTGTACTGGAATCGTACTTTTGCTGTGACAGAACCTGCTTTTCATATTCCTTGCCGTTATCCCTGTTTATAAGGATAAGTCTGATACTCAAACCAACAAAAGCTGTCAGTACTATCACAAACAGCACTGCCAGCTTTTTTTTCATTCCTATCGTAAATTTTTGTGCCTTACTTTTTCTCTTTCTCATAACTTCAATTTCCGTCCGGTATAGGAGCCAGCTGCCTTACATAGTCATTTCCGCCACCATCGGAATATGTTATGATCTGCCCCTCCGTCGCATAAGTCATGCCATACTCTCCTATGGCTATGCGTTTAATCTCCTCCAAATCAAGACTGCTTACAGCCTTGTTATAAGCTTCGTCATTGTCCTGCTTCAGGGTATTGAGCTGAGCCTCGAGAATTGAAACCTGTTTCACGCTCGCTGTTATATCTGCCTGAAGAGTTATATACCATGTCAGTATAATACCTGTAGCCAAAACTGCAAGTGACAAAAATAACAAATATCCAAAACTCATACGATGAGCTCTTCTTTTTGCCTGTGCGCGTTTTTGCACATGAAGAGGCATTTCCTCCCGTCTTCCGGGTTCATTCAGTTTTCTTGCAGTATTTCCGTATACGTATCTCTTTTCCATAACCAGTTCCTCTTTATTACTTTGGCAATTTTATTATTTGAATCAGAATGTAATTGTGCGTTTTGCCTAAAGTAATATCAGTGCCCCCACGACAGTTTTATGACTGAATATCCGCGGTCAGCTCCCCCCGACTGCCCTGATTTTCCTGTTCTTTATGCAGTCTTTGTCCTTTCATTCTTTTATTTTTTCAAACACTCGAAGCTTTGCACTAGCGCTTCTCGAGTTTTCTTCCAGTTCTTTTTCAGACGGAAGTATTGGCTTCCTTGTTATCACTTTTCCCTTTGATTTCTTGCCACAGACACATATCGGTATCTCTGGCGGACAGGTACAGGGATTTTCATTTTTCCTGAAGTTATTCTTTACAATTCTGTCCTCAAGAGAATGGAATGTTATCACACATATTCTCCCACCCGGAGCCAGGAAATCTATCATTCCGTCCAGTGAATTTTCAAGAACATCAAGTTCTCTGTTGCAGGCTATTCTCAGCGCCTGGAAGGTTCTCTTCGACGGATGTCCTCCCTTTTCTCTCATCCTCGCAGGTATTGCAGCCTTTATTATCTCGTTTAATTCAAAGGTTGTTTCAATAGGCTTCTCACTGCGCCTTGCAACTATGTGCTTCGCAATGTTCTTGGCAAATTTGTCTTCGCCGTAATTTCTTATAATATGGAAGATTTCCATTTCGGAAAATTCATTGACAATTGTTCCGGCAGTCAATTCCTGCCGTCTGTCCATCCTCATATCAAGCGGAGTATCGAATCTGTATGTAAATCCTCTCTCCTCGTTATCAAGCTGAAATGATGAAACTCCAAGATCAAGAAGTATTCCGTTTACATGTTCTATTCCAAGCTCTTTTATTCTGCTTACAGCGTTTTCATAATTGTCACGAATAATGGTAACTCTGTCCTTATAAGGTTCAAGTCGCTCTGTAGCAGCCTTTATGGCATCTTCATCCTGATCAATTCCGATAAGTCTTCCTTTTTCAGACAGCTTTGCCGCAATATGGCTTGAATGTCCTGCCCCGCCTAATGTTCCGTCAACGTATATTCCGTCAGGATCAATATTCAGATTTTCAATCACCTCATTAAGAAGTACTGAGTAGTGTTTGAATTCCATATTGGTTGCTTCCTTATTATTTGCGTTATCTGCAATCCGGACTACTGTACTTATCTAAGCCATGCTCCAGGCTCGAAATGCTTCGCATCCCGGCTTGCAAGCAATCCGGATTGTTGATTGTTCCGGAAATGCATGGCTTAGATACTTAATCCATATTCGCTCATTTTAGCTGCAATGTTATCAATGTCATCAAAGGCAGTAGCTTCTTCCCACTTCTCCTTGCTCCAGATTTCAACACGGTTGCCGACACCTGCGACAATTGCATCTTTTTCAATAGAAGCATGCGTAAGCCAGTTTGCTTTCAGAAGAATTCTTCCCTGCTTATCAAGCTCAACATCATCGGCTCCCGCCATAAAGAATCTTCCTAACTGTCTGGCACCGGGTATATCCATAGGCAGCGCTTTGAGTTTCTCCTCAAAAGCATCCCAGCCTTCCTGGTCAAACGCAAAAAGACATCCATCAAAGCCCTTCGTTACGACAAACTGCTCTCCCAAGAGTTCGCGAAACTTGGCCGGGATGATCAGTCGTCCTTTTGCATCGATTGAATGGCTGTATTCGCCTTTGTACGCCTTTCCCATAGTTTCTCACCGGTTTATGTGGTTGCTTTTTGGTGTGTTAATTTATTTGTACCACTTTCCACCACTTTGTGACACTTTTTACCACCTATATGTATAATATACTATTTTTTTTCATTTAACAACCTCCCGGAAATGGCATTTGGACTGATTTCATGCGCAAAAAAGCCTCTCACCGTCCGGTGGGAGGCTCACCCATACAAGATATTGTGGTCTGATTATTTCGAGTGGCATATGTTGCTTTTGTGGATTTTTTTGGAAATTTGTGATTTTTTTATAAACTTGTAATAGTCAGGGAGCCTATGTTGTTACTTCGGTTTGATTGGTTTAAATGGCTTCATTGTCCTGATTGGAGGTTGGGGAGATTTCTGAATTTTTGCATTTCTACATTTTCTGGGGAGATATTTTCCTTCGTACCCTGATTCCTTTTGATTTTCTCTTTTTCTGGGTAGCTAATTTTTCTCTGTGCCCTGATTCCTCTTTATTTTCTATTTTTCAGGGTAGTTATTTTTTCTCTGTGCCCTGATTCCTCTATATTTTCTTATTTTCAGGGTAGTTATTTTTTCTCTGTGCCCTGATTTCTCTTTATTTTCTTATTTTCAGGGTAGTTATTTTTTCTCTGTGCCCTGATTCCTCTATATTTTCTTATTTTCAGGGTAGTTATTTTTTCTCTGTGCCCTGATTTCTCTTTATTTTCTATTTTTCAGGGTAGTTATTTTTTCTCTGTGCCCTGATTCCTCTATATTTTCTTATTTTCAGGGTAGTTATTTTTTCTCTGTGCCCTGATTTCTCTTAGTTTTCTCTCTTTCTGGGTAGCTATTCTTTATCCATACCCTGATATTCTATAAATGATATATTCTCAGGGTAACTGATGCCTTTCTCATACCCTGATATTCTATAAATGATATATTCTCAGGGTAACTGATGCTTTTCTCATACCCTGATTTATCAAAAATATCGCACAATCAGTGTCTAATGCCTCAACTTCCAAAATGCTTAGTGATAAATGCATTTATTACCCTTGTGTTCATCGGCATTTTTTGACTTTCGGCAGTTATAAGTAGTTCTTTTCCTAGAAAAATGCCTGATTTCTCATATTCTCTAACCTTCTTCAAATTGGCATAAATGTAATCAGGATCATCGAGCATTCCAAGATGTTCGAGCAATACAACTTTGCGAGTGCGCAGATTCAAAATAGTAAAATCCGGATATCTAAATTCTCCATTATATAGACGGACAGGGCACTCATATTTATATGGAATACCATGAGAAAATAGTGCATTTGCTATTAATTCTTCAGACTTTGACCGAACGCGCTCTCCTCTTGCAGTAACATGAAAAGGCACACCCTCATCTATCTTCTTAGGTTTATACTCCATACTTTGCCAATAATGTACATATTCTTCATCTGTCATTTCTGCAATATCCATATCCTTCTTAATCTCCCATGGAAATGGCAGCGCTAATCCCCTTATTTGTGTTGAATAATGATCAACAAATGTCCTTAGATGTTTAAGCTCAGACTTTGCCAATCTAATAAATCTCTCATCATATTTCTTTTGAGCCAGTGTCAGTATCAGCTTTTGATCAGCCCTTTTCAAATAAGTACCACTCTTTTCTGTCTGTCTTCTTATGTAATATTGAATTGTTTTTCCTTTCTTAGATATTCTAAGTGTACCGGTTGGTGCTTTATCCAAGCGTTTTTCACGTTTTTCAATTTCCTTAACTAAAAATTCTTCCCTCCCCTTTAACATTTTTAAAAATTCATCATTTTTGTTCAATACAATAATTCCTCCTGCGTTGTTTTCTGTCTTTTAGGCTTTTGGCTATCACCATATCCTGAGATAATAAAATGCCATATCTTTTCAACAAAAATATTCATAGCTACATATCTATACTGCCTACATACATAGTGAAAATAGCATGCTGAACGCACACCAATCGCTCCTGAATAGCGACAAGAGTATATTTTACACAAATCATATCGTTTGTCAACATGAGCATTATTTGTATATTGTATGATTATGTTCTATTAAAGACGATATTTTTTTTGAAAAAAGCCATTCCTGAATCTAATATGAGCAGAATTGCAATAAGGCTTTCATACTTTCACTAACCATATTTATCACATGTCCAAATGCTGTATTGTCACTACATCAAAAATCCATTAAGATATCATCATTATTATTTTGAAAGTAAAGGTAGAAAAATGGGTCATAACGCATCACTTGATTTTCTGAATATGATAAAAGAAGCATCTTCCGATAATTGCAACACCAGCCATAAAACAAAGGCCATCTCAGGTAGCGCAAATACAAGCCATAAAGCAAAGTCCATCTCAGGTAGCGCAAATACAAGTCACAAAACAAGCACCGTCTCCGGTAACGCAAATACAGGCCGCAAAACAAGCACAATCTCCGGCAATTGTAACTCCGGGCAAAAAGAAACCATTATCGCAAATAATATAAGCAGTGCCGGTATCCTGCACAATAATCCTGACAGCAATTCCTTAAAGCGCAACATATCAAGACATTCTACACAAAACACTTTTGCTGTCATTGACACCGAAACCAACTGGTACAACGAGGTGATGTCGATCGGAATTGCCCTGGCGGATAACAGCACCTTTAAATGTATCGGTGCAAAATACTACATCATCGATCCCGAATACAGGAAAGGCGGCATGTATTCTGAAGTTCTGAATATTGCAAAAAGTATTCCGAAGGTAGTGACTTCCAGGCAGGAAGCAATGGATGATATCCGCAAATATCTAAGATCAAATGGTGCAAACAGCCTGTATGCATACAATGCAAAATTCGACTATGGTCATTTGGAAGAACTTTCTGAATTTGAATGGTTTGATATCATGAGGCTTGCAGCATACAAGCAATTCAACAGTTTCATTCCTGTGGGTGCTGAGGTATGTAAAAGCGGGCGCCTTAAGAAAGGCTATTCCGTAGAAAGTATCCTAAGAATGATAAGCGGTAACGTAAGCTACTGCGAGACACACAATGCAGTAATTGATGCCATGGATGAATTAAAAATAATGGAGCTACTGGGACATAACTTGGATGCTTATGAATGTGCCAGACTATAGATTCCTTTTTTACTCAGCAAATAAAGAACCGGACATGGTCAATGTTTTCTGATAGAACTCTGTTTTACAGGACAATACTTTCAAAAGAGATTTGCTTTTTAGGATAATTCTTTCGAAAGGAAAATTATGCCCCGAAAATGAGCTTTCCCGAAAATGAGCTTTCCCGAAAATGAGCTTTCATGTGAACATTTTCCGTATTATGTCCTCAAGAAATCATAACCTCTCTAATAAGTATAAAGCCTGAACAAAACCACACCCTAATCAAATGGTTTTATTCAGGCTTTTTCAATTCAATTCTTATATACTAATTTGATAAACATCATTTAAAAACAGCTTTTAAAGACAACCAGCGCCACAAGGAACACTACATTCACAAATGTAAATGCCAGTATGTACTTTCCTCTGTTTTCTTTATAATCGTTGCTGTAGGCCTTAAAGGAAATAAGGCTTGCCATGGACGCAATCAGCGTTCCAAGTCCTCCGACATTGACGCCAATCAGAAGTTCCTTGTAATCGGAAACAAATCCTGACAGCATAAGTGTTGCAGGCACGTTACTGATAAACTGGCTAACTACCACCCCCATCAGAAACTCTCTTCCTTCCGAAACAGTCTGAAGAAAATTGCTAACCTCAGGAATTCTTCCCATATTTCCCGTAAAAACAAAAAATCCAATAAAAGTAAGAAGCAAAATGTAATCAGCTCTTAAGAGTATTTTCCCATCCATTATTGCTACTACAACAAAAATCATAGCGGCCATAGTATACCAGGGCATAACTCTTAAGACAGTAAGAAGCGCAAGGATAAACAAAACAGAATAAACAGCAACCTGCTTTTTACTGCCAAAGCTCTTTACCACCTGGTAGTTGTCTGTTCTTTCTCCGAGGTTACTTTTTCCATTTTTTATGAAAAAAGCAGCAATCAACAGGAGCACCAGGGCAGCTACGCTGTAAGGAAGCATACATAGGACAAATTCGCCGATCCCCATTCCGGTAAGCCCGTAGAGATAGAGATTCTGTGGATTTCCGATCGGTGTGAGCATGCTTCCCAGATTCGCAGCAACTGTCTGAAGCACAATGACCGGAATCATCATATCTTCTCTTCTGCAGCTGTGAAGCGTCATTAGCGCGAACGGGACAAAAGTAATAAGTGCTACGTCATTGGTAATCAGCATACTTCCAAAGAAGCACATGAGTATCAAAACCATTGCAAGTTGTCGTCCTGTTGTCACTTTGCCAAGAAGCTTTTCGCCAATCTTTTCAAAAATAGAATTCTCACGGAATCCCTGAATAACAATCATAAGTCCCCAGAGAATTCCAAGGGACCTGAAATCAATGTATGAAAAATAGTCCGCATCCGGTCTTACTGCAAACATGGACAATAGTGCAAGAATCCACGCGCAAATAAGTACCGGATCGGACTTTAATTTCCTGAGAATATTTTTTAATGGTATAGACTTCATTTTTCTTTTCCTTATTACTCGTATAAAATAATCGTCATTTTAATTACCCGAAAATAATAAAAAATGACTCCGAAGAGATAGTCTACACCAAATTGCAATATGTTTCCATATTTTAAAGGAAGTTCTGTTCTCGTTTCACTCGCCAGAACTAAGTAGTACACCAGGCTCGATAATACCTCGCCAGGTGATTACTTAAATGTCAAATTCCGGAGGCTCGTCAAGATGTTCTGAAACATACTTGCCGTCCTTTTTCCTCTGCTTGACACATTCCGTCAACAGATATTCTATCTGTCCGTTCACCGAGCGAAAATCGTCTTCAGCCCAGGCAGCGATGGCATCATACAATTTAGCGCTGAGGCGAAGCGGAACCTGTTTCTTTTCTGCCATTAGTACAGGCTGCCGGAATTAACCACCGGCTGAGCATCATGATTACCGCAAAGAACTACGAGAAGATTGGATACCATTGCTGCCTTTCTCTCCTCATCAAGTTCAACCAGTTCTTTTTCATTAAGTCTCTCAAGCGCAAGCTCTACCATTCCGACTGCGCCATCGACGATGAGCTTTCTGGCATCTACTACAGCTGCTGCCTGCTGCCTCTGAAGCATTGCAGCTGCAATCTCAGGAGCATATGCAAGATATGTGATTCTGGCATCAACAATTTCAATACCGGCATCTGATACCTTAGACTGAATTTCTTCTTTAATACGCTGTGCCACAAGCTCTGTTGATCCGCGAAGACTACCGTCATCTGCTATGCCATCGCCTGTTGTATCTACATTTTCAGTGATGTCATAGGGATAAAGCTTTACAACGTTTCTTACTGCCGTGTCACTCTGAAGGGATAAATACTCCTTGAAGTTATCTACAGCAAACACTGCTTTTGCAGTATCAGTAACCTTCCACATAACAGCGACAGCGACTTCAACAGGATTACCTAGCAGATCATTTACCTTCTGTCTGGAGTTACTAAGCGTCATAACCTTAAGAGAAATCTTCTTTGACTGACCCGCACCTGAAAACTGCAGGTCGGAATTATTAATGGTTATCCCCGCAATCTTCTTACCTTCCGCAATATCCCCACTCTGACCAAGTTTCGTATCGGCAGCAGGATTGAAGGCTGTACAGAAGGGATTCACATAGTAGAATCCATCCTCTTTTAATGTTCCTATATATTTTCCGAAAAGTGTAAGCACAAGTGCTTCACCCGGTTTCAAAACCTTAAGTCCAAGGAAAGGAAACCAGCCGATTGACACATATATTATACTAAACACAAATATAATCAGGTTTAATCTATCAGATGTCGCACCTGCAATAAATGCATTCGGATCATCGAGTCCGATTGCCGTAATTACCACAAGTGCTATAGCTGCAATATAAGCTGCTACAATGATAAGCATCATAGCCATTCCGTTTTTGTGTCCCTGTAATACTTTTTCTTTTACATTTTCATTCATAATTATTGCCTCCTTAATCATCTACTCCCATAAAACCCATTTTGATTTTTTATCACATATCATGAAAACTGGTTAACTTTTGCATTTTCTCTGTATTTTGTGTATAAAACAATTCCGCCAAGAATAAAAATCGGAAGTCCTGCCAACAGCCCGTTAGGAAAAGGTCCCAGGAGTCTGTATTTTCCTATGTCAGGTTTACTAATCATGACAGGTAACGTAGCTGCTGCATTTATTGAGCCGTGTAAAATTGCAGGTATCCAGATACATTCAGTCTTTTCATAAACTCTGTCGCAAAGGACTCCGAGAGCAATTGTAAATATGGAAAACATCAGCATTCCGGTCACCGGAAATCCAAAGTATTCCGTTCCGTATTCATATCCGATAAATCCGATGAGCGGCCAATGCCATACACCCCAGATAAATCCGCCGATCACAACTCCCTTTGTTCTGCCAAACCTCTCTTTTAATGCAGGATACATATATCCACGCCAGCCTGCCTCCTCACCTACTGCAGCAAACATATTGATAAGAGGTGCGTACAGAGCAGCACTTACAGCATTGATAATAAAATATGCAGGATAGGTAAGTCCCTGTGCTTCAAGTGCTTCAAGTGCAGCCTTCCCATTCTCACCTGCTGCGGCAAAAACAGCTTCACCGCTTAAATCAAAATGACCAGGAAAAATAGCAAAGTACAAAACTGCACCTATCAAAGTAAGTATGAAGGGCGCAAACCATGCAAACAAAAGTGTTCCTATATTCCCCTTAAGTTTCGGTTTCCATCCCATACCCTTTAGCTTCACACCGGCAATCAGCGTAGCTACCAGCGGTGCATACATCATTACTGCCATCAGTAGCTGACCGGGCACGGTCCCACCATTCTGGTAGAGCATCCACACTGCCACCTGCATTACCCAGGCAATGATAAATACCCAGCGAAGGTATTTATATAAAGTCCTGTTGTCATATTGTATAGTTTCCATAGCATACCTCCAATTATAGTTTCCGGTGAATCCGGATTTAATGTTTATCTATTTGATATCATAATGATATCATTAATATTTCATAAGTCAACATCCATATTTTCCTAATTCCGCAAAATAAAACACGGATTACAAATAATAGTCAAAACAAAAAGAGCTCTGTTTCCAGAACTCTTTACAAATCGATTTCCTCTTTTTTTCACACAAGAAGTAATATCATTAAGAAGATTTTAATTTGGTATTTTCCCTTCCAACGCTGTTTTAATTCCTCTGTACTCATCTATAAAAGCAGGGTATTTTTCTACTATCAGATCCACATTATTTTCTTTGCCTGCAAGCTCCAGTTCCTTGGCTTTTGCAGAAAAATCAGGCATTCCTATGGTCAGTGAGCTGCTCTTTAACGCATGGACCGTGATGGTAAAAAGCTCTATATCATGAGTCATAAGAGAGTTTGTCAAAAGAGTTTCCTTATCATCAACCGAATTGACAAACATTGAAAGCGCAATCAGATAGGTTTCCACTGATCCGCAGTACTCAATACCTTCTTCAACATTTATCCATGGAATAGCCCTGATAGCACTAAGCTCATCAAGCGTCTCATGGGCATTTTCACTTGCATGAATCTCTGCCGGAATCTTCCCCGTTTCATCCGCGGTATGTATTTTTTCCTTCGGCAAGTATCTTTGCAGCATCTCAACCATCACAGACAGCACTACCGGTTTAGTCATATAATCCGTAAAACCTGCAGCCAGCATACGCTCCCGTTCACCGGCCACAGCACTTGCCGTAAGCGATATTATAGGAGTCTTATCCGCTTTTTCCGGATAATCTCTTTTAATACTCGCAAGTGTTTCTATACCATCCATGTGTGGCATCATGTAATCCAGGAAAACTATGTCATAAGTGTTTGCAGCGAACTTCTCGATGGCGAGTTCACCACTCTCAGCAGTATCTATCTGCATTTTCATGGGATCAAGCAAGCCTTTTATAACCCGCAGATTCAATTCCGTATCATCCACAAGTAAAATATGACTCTCCGGTGATGTAAAGGATTTCTTCGCAGCCTTTTCAGATATTTTTTCCGAAGATATGGTTTTTCTCCACTCATCGCCAATAGGAGCATTATCCAAAATTCTCTGTCTTAGCTCGAAATAGAATTCCGATCCTTCATTATACACACTCTTAACAAAGAGTTTTGAATCCATTAGGTTCAAAATATATGAAGATATCGTAAGTCCCAGTCCTGCGCCTTCCACCGTACGTGTACGACTCATATTCACCCGTTCAAACGCCTTGAAAAGTTTCTCTTTATCCTCTTTTCTTATTCCTATTCCTGTATCTTTTACTGAAAAGTATATTCTGGCAAAGCCACTCTCTTCGCTGATAAGCCTGACCATAAAAGAAATACTTCCTTTTTCAGTATATTTCACCGCATTTGTCAAAAGGTTGTTTATCACTTGTTTAATTCTTAAGCAGGCACCATTTAGTTTTCGCGGAATCTCCGGATCAATATCAAACTTAAGCTCAAGGCCTTTTTCCTCTGCACGTAAAAATATCAGGCTATAGATATCACTGATCATATCAGCAAAGCAGTATTCCCCGTTATCAAGCTCAAGACTATCTGATTCTATTTTTGAATAATCAAGAATGCTGCTTATTGTATTTAAAAGTGTTGTACCGGCTTTTTGAATACTGGTTGTGCACTCTCTTATCTTTTCATCATTGCAGTCACGATTGATAATCTCATTCATACCAAGAATAGCATTGATAGGAGTGCGAAGCTCGTGACTCATATTGTTCAAAAAAGCATTCTTGGACTTATTGGCACGTTCTGCTTCCGCAAGTGCATTTTCAAGATTTATATTCTTTTCCTGAAGCTCTTCTTCAGAAACAAAGCTGTGTATCAAAGCAGCCGCCAATAAACAACCTATTGAATAAAAAGGCAAAAAGGGATTCGATGTCTGAAGAACAATAAACAAAGTCATAGTCATCCCCGATATTGCAATAGTCAGATTATGACGTTTGTCTACTCCCGACGATTTCAGGAAGGTTATGAATGTATAAATCGCAGTCAGCGCGAAAAGAAGGATTTGAGATCCCAGGAAAAAGTATCTGATAGGAAGAGGTTTATAAACACCCTCTGAATCAAACGAGAACAAAATCGGTGTAAAAAAATTTACAATCAGGCAAATTAGCACAAAGGTAAACATTAACCATCCGACAAACTTCAGCACCAGATTAAAAGAATTCTCGTTCTTAAGATAAGCAATTACATATCTTGCCCACAGCAATACAGAAGTTGCCATAGCCAGAAAATAGAAAACCGTATCAAGATAAACGGTCACCATGGCATGCCGTTCATAGGTTATTCCCCATATAGCATCGGTTATTATATATGTAATTACACTAAGCAAAAAGTATTTATAGCAAGCAATATCTTCAGCCTGATTTTTGCGCAGACTGAGCCTTAGGATTCTGTTATTAATAATTATGTATAAAACAAGAGATAATATACCGAATCCGGAATAATACATACTTTCCCCTTATACTTCTTTTACAATTATAATTATAGAATCTCATGGCTTTTTTAGCATAAAATAACTCTTAAATTTGTATAAAAATGCTGCACGCCTCATACCGAAAAATAAAAATGCACCGGAATTAGAGCGCAAGCTCTTATACCGGTGCATTTTATTTTTCGCTGCGATGCTTTACAGTATCATACGTTGAATCTAAATAATATTACATCTCCGTCCTGTACGACGTATTCTTTACCTTCCATACGAACAAGACCTTTTTCTCTTGCTGCAGAAAGTGAACCCTCGCGAAGAAGATCCTCGTAGTTAATAACCTCAGCCTTGATGAAGCCTCTCTCAAAGTCTGTGTGGATCTTACCTGCTGCCTGAGGAGCCTTTGTACCGATTTTTATAGTCCAGGCTCTTGTTTCGTCCTCACCTGAAGTAAGGAAGCTCATAAGTCCGAGTGTTCTGTAGCTTGCTGCAATAAGCTTATCAAGGCCTGATTCTGAAAGTCCCATGCTCTCAAGGAATTCAGCCTTCTCATCAGCCTCAAGCTCTGAAATCTCAGCCTCAATCTGAGCACTGATTACGAAAACCTCACTGCCGGACTTTGCTGCAAGTTCTCGAACTGCTGCCACATATTTATTGGAAGCACCATCATCAGCAAGATCATCCTCAAGAACGTTAGCTGCATAAATAACGGGTTTCCAGGTAAGAAGGTCATAGGTATTCATAAGAGCCTTCTCATCATCGTCATCAAGTTCAAGCTCTCTTGCCATCTTACCGCCTTCAAGAACTTCCTTAATCTTATTAAGAAGCTCAAGCTCCTTAGCTGCTGTCTTGTCCATTCTTGCAGCCTTGGTGGTCTTTGCAATTCTTCTCTCAAGTACCTCAAGATCAGCAAACACAAGCTCTAAATTGATTGTCTCAATATCTCTTGCAGGATCAACTGAACCGTCAACATGAACCACGTTGGGATCATCAAAGCATCTTACAACATGAACGATTGCATCTGTCTCACGAATATTTGCAAGGAACTGGTTTCCAAGTCCTTCTCCCTTGGATGCTCCCTTCACAAGTCCCGCGATATCAACGAATTCGATTGTAGCAGGTGTTACCTTCTTAGAATGATAAAGGTCTCCGAGGAGCTGCAGTCTCTTATCCGGAACTGCAACGATTCCAACGTTAGGATCAATTGTTGCAAAAGGATAGTTAGCAGCAAGTGCTCCTGCATTTGTAAGTGAATTAAAAAGGGTACTCTTTCCGACGTTCGGAAGCCCGACGATTCCAAGCTTCATGGTAATTTATCTCCTTCTAAAAAGTAATGATTTACTGTGTTTTTCAATATTTATGACACTTTTGGTCATAGCCTTTTGTATATTACCACATTTCTATTTATTTCTCTACCCTGGGT
>JAEEGL011915086.1_pt1 | contig 17524 bp, 4 predicted proteins | sample 9134231 | NCBI WGS metagenome assembly JAEEGL01 (sample SAMN16246548, study PRJNA631951) | gut metagenome | biome: gut microbiome; feature: rumen; material: fiber-attached | host: Bos | place: Iran: Karaj | collected 2018-10 | reverse complement strand
AGTACACATTGACGGTATAGTAGCCGGAATAGGTCCAGCCGTAGTCGCCATCGGTATCCGTAAAGATGCCCACCTTGGTCAGGCTCTGTCCAGCATAGGCAGTAAGGTCGGCAGCAGGGAATCTGATGCCCCAGTACACTGTACCACCTCCAGTACCGACACCACCAGCGTAGTTATCGGTGCAGTATTGCAGGTAGTCGCGGTTGTCCTTGGCACCAGTGCTAATCGTCACATCATTATTATGCCTGCCGTTTTCACAATTCACCCGTAGTTCACCATAATGGCTATTGTTGGTAACAGGAGGCTGGAAAGCAGAAACGTCAAGCGTATGAGGATTGGGTATCACGGGGGTGTCATTCCAATGGATTTCCTTGGCATTGCCTCTCCCATCCACCACGCTGACACCATATTTGTAATTGCCCGTGGCCAATCCCGACCACTCGTTGTCAATGTATTGGTTGCCCGTCACATTGTTGGCAATCAGTTCTTCTCCACTTCCATCACAATAGGCTCGATAGACGCAGTATGTTGACCTATCAGATTTCGAAGTACCAGACTCCACATTGTCATTATCCAAATAGAACCTACTGGATTCCGTCCAATACACCCTTACATACTGGCTATTGGGATTGTTTGCCTCTGGATAATACTCTGCAAAGACTTCCAAGCCTTGTGGAGTGTTTGAAGAGAAGTTGGCTACATAAGTAGCATTCTCTGTCACTGCGAAACTATATGTGGCATCGGTAGACACCGATGTCCCATTCTTAGTCCAGTCCACGAAGGAATAGCCCTCATTGGCTGTGGCAATCAGAGTGCAGGTCTGGCCTGCAATGAATGAGCCCATTCCAATGACCGTTCCGCCCTCGATTGGGTTGGCAGAGGCCGAAATGGTATAGTAAGTTCCCGTCCCTATTTGTACTGAAACTTGATTGGAGGCACTTGTTTCACCTGCATAATAATTGGTTGTTACGTAATAATTGTAAAAACCTGTTGGCAAGTTATTGTCGTAATAACTGGTGCTGCCCACATTATTGGCAATGCAAAAGCTGTTCCTAAAGATGTTATAAGTGTAATTACCGTCGGAGACAAAGGTGCGGATAAGAAACGCTGCATTGTTCCAAGTATAAACCCCAGAAGTAGGATTGGTTGAATAATAGTTGCCTTCGCTGCCAGAATAATAACTACAATAGGTTGCCGGATAATTTCTGTATTCAGGGTCATAAATGAACACCCAAAGATCCTGGGAAGCATCAATTTGTATCGGAGTGGACAAATCAATGTCAAACCAACCCGTCGACCCTACTGAAAAAGACTGTTGCAGAAGCTGAGTCTGTGGATGGCCAGAAGTGGTTCCATTATACACATACACTTCGTAAGGACCCGTTTCATTGGCAAAAAACGACACTTTATAGACCTTCATGTTGTTATAACTGCTTAAGTTTGAAGCAAGGTAACGGTGACCCCAATATATAGTATTTGATCCCGTATATCCTAAAGAGCCGTTGTAGTTACCCTCTCCATAGGTCAATGTCGCCGTTGGCGTTGAAGGATAACACCAGTCGGGAGCCGTCCATGAAAGGTTGACATTGTTGCCCGAAGCGGTTGCCGCCAAATCGTCAACCAAAGGTACGGGATAATCAACGGTGACTGTCACCGCATTTGACGACAACGATAGTCTTCCTTGGGAATCCACGCTTCTCACATAATAAACAGAACTACCGTATGGAGCGATACCTGTATATGAAGTTGAGGAAACATTGCCGATAAAACTGTTGTTGCAATAGACTTGATAACTGGAAGCCCCACTGGCTGCCGTCCACGAGAGCGACACATTTCGTCCGTTTTGCGAATATGTCAAATATGAGGGAGCGTCGGCAGTGCATTCTGAAGGGCGAATGCCTAAGACAGCACCTTGGTCTTCATTGTAGATGCCATTGTCACCCGATCCTATGCCACCAGGGCCAGGATTCAAGTTGCTGATGACGTAATACTCATCACAATAGCCTCCCCATCCCCAATTGACATGAAAATAATTGTTGCTGTTGTATCCATCGAACACAAAAGCATGTCCTCCACCAGAGCCTCTTCCATTATACCAAATGGGACGGTTGAGGTTAAGGTCGGCTTTCAACATACTAATCCATACATTATCACTATATTCCGAACGGGCGTGGTATGCCATTTCTGTTGAATAGTTAAAATAGGTCTTTAAGGCTTCTGCCACGATAGCAGAACCAGCACTGCTGGAACTTGGCGAGTAGTTCATATTAACAGACACGCCACAATGGTACATCAGTGTGGCAACAGCCATTTTTTGCGTATTAGTGCTGGAGTAATCGTAAGTGTTGATCATATTGTTCCAATCGTATGTGGTGGACTGAAAGTCGGCTGACAGTTCGCCATAAGTAGAATGGGTGTAGGTATGCGATCCTATGCCATGCTCTGGATAGTTCCAATATTTCATTATTTGGGCCATAGCTGTAGCGACACACCCTGTGACCGAACCTCCAGGACACAACATATTATAAGGAGAACCTTGGCTCCAGTGGGTTTGAATCAGGGGAGCTACTACGGTAGTTGCCCTATCAACGTTGGGATTGCCTTCGGCCAAATCACGCCATTGCTGTGTCACTTCCGACGATGCTCTCAGTTGATTGTCGATGGCATACCGAATTGCATCACTGTATTCTTGAATCCAAGCCCTCTTGTTGGCGGGCATATCTTCAACATTGAATCGACCTGTCAGAGAGTAACCAAGGATGGGCTGCACGCGGTCGTCGGCTGCCATCAAAACAAAGCTATTCTCCGTAGTAAACACATACACATTAGAGAAACCAGCAGAAACCGCAACCTCCGTCAGTCCAGCTGATCGCGCTCCATTATTGTTCAAAAAAGTAGTCGCCACTTGGCGTGCCTTTCCTATTTCGACAGGATTAGCTATAGCTCCCAAGGAAAGAAAGAGCATAATCATTGTCAAAGTAAATAGTTTTTCCCTTTTTCGATTACCCTTGTTCATGGCATTATTTACCTTGCCATAAAATAACGTATTGTCTATCATATTATTAGAATTTATGGTTTATAATTTTTTTCTATCGGGGCAAATGTAAGAATTTATTATCAATGCTAATATTGTTTATCCAATTATTTTTGGAATAATTATTCTTTTTTTACATTTCGGAATCATATTTCCAATGCACCAAAAAAGGGAGCCCATAGTCGGTTTCTCCTATGGGCTCCAAAAAAAATGTCACAAATTGTTGCTTATCTGACTACTAACTTACGGATAATGGTGCCTTTGCCTTCCACCGTGATGCGTAATGTGTAGACACCTGCGACGGATGGGGCCGTCAACATTGTGGGCATCTGTGTAGACGTTGCACGCAACGTCTCTACACCCAAGGCGTTCACGATTTCAACGCGGACGGGAGCCTTGCTTTCGGCATTCACACCGATACTGAACCGCTCGCCTCCGTTCACGGGGTTCGGATAGACTTGAACGCTGCTGGACAACTCGTCCATTCCCGTTGTGCCCCTGAAGTGAACCACGAAGACATCCTCTGGCTCGCCAATGGTGGCGTTGACGGTGAAGCTGAGGGTTTCCTCGGCATCATAGTATTCCGTGCCTGTCTCCGCATCGTACAGCCTGAAGCCCAATTCGACGGCATCGTTTCCGGCAATGGTCAGGAAGGCCACATGGCGGTTCAGTGGCTCCACATACGTCAGCTTCGCGCTGCCTCTGCACTCGCCGTTGGCGAAAGCCGCCAGCTCGTAATTCTCCGAATTGAGTTCCTCATCGTTGAGCTCAACCACAGCCATCACGGTCATATTGTGAGGATAGGCGTGGATGTCGTTCGTCCAATGTGTGGCCTTGGCTGAGGTTGCGGCTTCTGTGTTGCGGCTTCCGTCGGGATAGACCAAAGTGGTGCTTTCGGTGTTGTTCGACATATACATCAGGCCTGTGCCCGGCGTGATGTTCTGCAGCTGACCAAACCAAACGCCGTTGAAATACATAGCATAGTCGGCTTGCGACTTCACTTGGTCGCCGTTGGTGGACTCAAGTCCCGCGAAGGCTTCCGACACGCTCATCGTGTTGGTGCAGGGATAGCCTATCCAGTTCCAACCATTGCTGATGTTGATGGGATGGTCGGAGGGTGTGGCGGGCATACCTGGCATCGCAACTATACAATCAGCTGTGTTGTTCACCATATAAGTCTCTTCGTTGGTGATACTGCTGAGCATTCCGAACCACATCGTGCCGTAGTTGGTGACGTAGTCGGTCTGCGATTTGATTTGGAAGCCGTTGGAGCCGAGGCCCTCCTCGAGCATCGTCAGGCCGTCGAGGCCCTCCTGCTCGATGTAGGTGCTCCACCAGTTCCAGCCTTGGTAGAACTGCGTGAGCTGCATATTGGTGAAGTTGAACACGAAGGGATTCTCGAAAGTGCCCACGATGGCATTGGGTTCAAAGGTGACAACGGAAACGCAGCCCGCCACGGATTCCTCGTTTGTCTCGTGGTTGTAGAGTTTGAAGTTGAACATGTCGCCTGTCTCGCCATAGAGCATAAGGAAGACCAGATAGCGGTCCACCTCGGGATAGTAGGTGAGCAGTTGGCGGCCTCGGCACTCGCCATTGCAGAAGGCACCGATTTCCAAGTATGGAACGGCTTGCTCCACGCCCTCAATCTGGATGATGCCCGTGACAGTCATATTGGTCTCAAACTGATGGATGTTGACGTTCCAGTGGTAGGTGTAGGAGTTCGGCGAATAGTCCTCCGTGATGTGGAAGAACTCTTCCCAATACGGTGCGGTGCGGTAGGCCTCACCTGAACCCATAGGCACAGAGACGGGGATGTTGCGCGAAACCATACCAAACGTGCTGGAATAGATGGTCGGCGGAGTGACGGCACCCGAAGAAATGTCGTTGATCAAGAAGCAGTGCTTGAAGGCAAAGTCAGGAATGCTTTCCACGTTCTCGCCAATGCGAAGATGTGAGAAAGCGCAGTCATAGAAAACAGGCTCTCCTGCGCTGCCCATCGTTTGGCAGTTTGTGGCATTGTAGTTGACCACGCTGATGCCATCGCAGCCGTAGAAAGCGTATCCACCCACCGACTCAAGCGTCTCGGGCAGTGTGATCTCGCCGCGCAGGCCGCTGCAGTTTTGGAAGGCTCTGCTGCCGATGTATTGAAGATTTTCGGGAAGTACAAGCCCCGTGAGACTTGTGCAATTCCTAAATGCTTCATCTTCAATGGAGGTCACCAACATAGGAATTTCAAGCGTTCCTGACAAGCTACGACAATCTGAAAATGCTTTATATCCAATAGATGTCAATGAGCTAGGGAGAATCAAGTTAGTCAAGCTGGTACAACCATAAAAAGCCCAATTACCTATTGTTTCCACTGAATTGGGAATATTAATTGTCTCAAGGCTACTACACCAATCGAAGACTCCCTCTTCAATGGAAGTTATCCCATCAGGAATGATAATAGAAGTAAGGCTATTACAGTTGTAGAAAGCATTGGCTCCGATATAAGTCACCGAATTGGGAATGACAAACTCCCCAGTTAGATTGTGACAACTCCCGAATGCTGCATAACCGATACTCGTTACATTTTGTGGAAGAATGACAGAAGTAAGGTTTTCACAATACTCAAACTCATACTCGTTGATGTATGTCAACCCTGTGAAGTATTGCAACTCGTCAAAGGAGGTGATGTTGCGGTTATAATAGAACACTTGACCCAAATTCGTCACCGCAGCAGCTTCGTCATAGCTCAGGAATCCGTCGCTGTCAGTGTCCCAGTTGTTTAGGCAGATGGCTTCCACATTCGGGTCGGCAAAGACGATATACGTGCCCTCCATAGGCGAGAATACCGCCACCAAATCCCTCGGCCCTGCAACGATAAAGGTGTATTCGGCATCGGTCGACACCTCTTGTCCATTTTCCAACCAGCGCAAGAAGCTGTGGCCTTCGGCGGGCGTGGCCGTCAGGGTGCAAGTGGTGTCTATCACGTATTCACCTGCACCGCTCACCGTGCCCCTGTCCTCAAAATTAGGTGTGGCGGTGATGCTGAAAGGCACCTTGACGAAATTAGCCACCAAGTTCCTATTGCCTGACACTATGAAGGAATATGTTACATCGGTGGAAACCACTTCGTTGTTCTCTGTCCAGCTATCGAAGGCGTAGCCATAGTTCGGTATGGCGTTCAACGTACAGGTGGAGCCACTTGTAATATCAAGTGCCGAAGTACCAGGTTGCGATATTGATATGTCATCCACATCAAGATAGAACATATCGCTACAATTGAAGTGTCGGAGAGCTACATACCCGCTCTGTCCTACAAAAGCACTCAGGTCGACCGTGTATTCATACCAATTGCCTTGGGCACGGTTGCCACTGCGGGTTGCATCGGTAGGCACTCCATATCCCTTGGCTGTCATTGTCCATTCCTGAATGGTGGTGAAGTCATTTGGATTGGTGTTGCTGTTCGTCGAAACAGCCACGCCGAAATGTTCGGCGGCATAGTTTGCATCTTGAGCGCAAGCATAGAAGGTGATGGAGCCTCCTAAGACAATTTGAGGCGAAACGAGATAGTTGTCAGGATAGAGAACGATGCCACCTGAATAGCTTTGGCTCAAAACGCAATCGTTGGAGAAATTGTGGCCATAAAAACCACCCATCACGCTGCTGGCTATCCTCCAATTGTAGCCATCGCCATCGGCATCAATAGTCGTCCAGCCTTGTAATGTTCCATCCTCGAAATCGTAAAATCTAGGACCCTGTCCAAAATTAACCGTTCCTCCTTCGATCGGGTTAGGAGTGGCCGTGATGGTGTATGTGGAAAGTACGAAATTTGCCACCAAATCTCTTGAGCCAGTCACAACGAAGGTATATTCAATGTCAGTTGAGAGTTCCACGCCGTTCTCTGTCCAGTTCACAAAGGCATAATCCTCGTTGGGCGTAGCCGTCAAGGTGCAAGTTTGGCCTTCTTGATAGCTTCCGGTGCCGCTTATCGTACCACCTTCTTCGGGATTGGCCGTGGCTGTGATATCAAATATGACTTGAATGAAGTTGGCCACCAATTGATGGTTTTCCGTAACGGTAAACGTATATTGGGCATCCGTCGACACTACCTCACCGTTCTCGGTCCAATTGCTGAACACAAAGGCATCGGAGCTTGGCGTGGCCGTCAAGGTGCAGGTCTCATTTAAATGAAATATACCAGTCGTAAAGGTGACGTCGTCAATAAAGAAGGCATCGCCTGTGGGATTGATACTACCATCCTTTGTGTATGACCACTTGAAGGTGTGTGTGCCTGCAGAGACCTCGTAGCTGTATGTGTTCCAGCCTGAGACATGGGCACCGTAGCAGAACTGCTCTTCACCATCAATGAAGAACTGGCATTTGTCCCAAGCTATGTAAGTACCTTCGCCCATGCACAAGGCCAAGAAACTGATGCTACCGTTTGCTACGAACTCAACCGTGGTTTCGATGGCAGAGGTTGAACTTGCCACACCATTGTTGCCACTCCTCATGCAAAAAGAGCCATTGTAGCCCTCGTATGCAGATGTTGTTACTGTCCAAGGATAAGAGGAGTTAATCCAGTTGGCAGGAATTTGATTGTCTTCAAAATCAAAGTTTTCAATACTACTTGCACCTGTAATTTCTCCTGCAAAGCTTGGATTGGCGGTTGCCATAATTGTGAATACAGGCATCTCAAAATGGGCCACCAAATTGCGGTCGCTTTCCACGGTGAAGCTGTATTCGGCATCAGTGGAAACCTCAATGCCGTCTTCTGTCCAGTTTACGAAAATATAATATTCGGCAGGTGTAGCCGTCAAGGTACAGGTTGTTCCTTGCTCGAAGGTGCCACCACCGCTTACCGTGCCACCTTCTGCCGGGTTGGCCGTGACCGCAATCTCCCACATACAAGGGTTAGGTTCCTGAATGTTGGTGAAGTTGTTCCATCCAGAGGCGTTTTGGTAGGCATCCAAAGAGCCGCAAGGCACTTGAACGGGTATATCGTAGTTTGCGCTGGTGAACACATTCGTCCCCAATGTGGGCGGCGTTTCAGGCTTTACATCAAATGAAGTGAAGCCTTCACAAGCACCGAAGAAGGCACTATTGCCGATTTGTGTAACGGAGTTTCCTATGGTCAATGTACCAGAGAAGCCGCTACAACCCGAAAACGCATTGGTGCTAATGTTACTCACCGAATTGGGTATAATAAGCGAACCCGTGAAACCAGAACAACCATTGAAAGCATTTTCGCCAATCGAAGTTATAGAGTTTCCTAAATTCAGAGAACCAGTGAAACCCGAGCAACCATTGAAGGCATAATTGCCAATAGAGGTCACGGAATTGCCCATGGCCAGCGAATTAAAGCCCGTGCAACCCGTGAAGGCGTCATTTCCAATCGATGTAACAGATTCTGGGATAATCAATTCCCCAATGAAACAAGTGTGGTTTTTCAGAAAATTGGAAGGAATCACCTGAACGTTTTCTCCTATGTTCAAGGTGACCAAGGAAGAATTATTTGAAATCCAACCACTGCTATTTACTGAGCAATTGACGGAATTGTAATTCAATGAAGTAAAGCCTTCGCAATTCATAAAAGCGTCATAATTAATATATGTTACGCTTTCGGGAATAGTTAATGCGCCAGTAAAACTATGACAGTATTGAAAAGCATAAGAATCTATGGTTTGAACAGCATTGCCAAGTATCAATTCTGTGAAACCAGAGCAGCCTAGAAAAGCATTTGGTCCAATGGTAACCACCGAATTGGGAATCACAAGGGAGCCGGTTAAACCAGTGCAATGGGGGAAAGCACTATGTCCAATCACGGTCACAGGATAGGTGGTGCCATAAAGTTCCACGCTTTCTGGAATCACCAGCTCGCCCGTAGCAGAGGTGCCATCCACGTGGCCAGTTACAGTTACAGAGGCTCCATCCTCGTTAATGGAGTAGTTGAGGTTGCCCTCCGTGAAGGTTTGGGCCGTTGCGTTTGTCAGTCCCGCCACGCTTAGCAGCAAACTGAACAGGACGGCAAATGCCGCCCTTCTCCAAAGTAAAATTCTTGCATTCATAATTTATTGATTTAATGTGATTAAATGATGGCTTGGTACCGCAAGTTACCTTGCGAAAAATACATTTTGTATGCTGCCGCCCAGCGAGAACACGCCGTTCAATGCACCTACGCTATTTATGGAATTGTCGTTACAAACTGCATATGCATTTGCCCATCCCATAGTAATCAGCAGAATTAAAAACCAGATGTTTTCCTTGTATAAATTCCTCATTATCATAATTTAATGTCATTAATATGCTCTCAATATTCTTTCTTGCCGCATTAAGTAAAACGGGACGGTCAAAAATATAAACAAATTTCCTTCGTGCTGCAAATCAAGCGTAACTATTGGGACTAAAATATCAAACAAAATTTTCCAATTAATTGGAAAATTAGTTCACAATACGTAAATGTTCAAAACCAAACTGCTTGTATCTGACTTCGAGAGAAGTGGTCTGTTCGTTGGCGTATGGACCTGTTGATACTTTATTTCGTTTGATGGGATTATACAAGAATATTTACTTTTCATGAATAGAAAACATATTGGTTATGAAAGATATGTGGCAGATTTGTTTCTAAAGCCCTTGCGTTTGTTTCTTTATCATTATCTTTGCATCGAAAAACACCATCGCTATGCTACCCAAACCTATGAGACTCTACACCGCCGGCATCGCCGATTTTGAACGCATCCGAGAAGACGGACGTATTTATGTCGACAAAACAGAACTTATCTACAGACTGACGCATGAATCCAGTTTCGTTTTCCTCAGACTTCGGTGGGAAGGAGCTGGACGCCATCACCAAATACGAGGCCTATTACGAGGTGCTGACCTACGTTGTCTTCTCCATCTTCAACTGCCGCACCTTCACGCAGGTGAAAGTGGCACGAGGCCGCACGGACGTGGTTGTCTTCATGCGCGATGCCGTCTACGTGATGGAACTCAAGATGCGCGGCACGGCGCAAGAGGCCTTGAAGCAAATCGACAGCAAGGACTATGCGATTCCTTACCAGGCCGAAGGCAAGCCCGTCGTCAAGATCGGCATCGCCTTCTCGCAAGAGACCAAGACCGTCTCGGATTGGGTTGTCGTAAACGGGTAAGTTTCCCTAAGGGAATGAATTGTCAATTTGTAGACTTGTAGGACTGTCATATCGTGGCAGCCGTTTATATTGCATTTGCCCACGCGGCTACCAAAGTATGACAGTCCTACAATTCATTCCATCAAGGAATCTCATTTTCTCATTTCACCAACAGCTTCCGGACAACGGTACCCTTCCCTTCCACCGTGATGCGCAACGTGTAGACACCTGCGACGGACGGAGCCGTCAACATTGCAGGCATCTGTGCAGACGTTGCACGCAACGTCTCTACGCCCATAGCGTTCACGAGTTCCACTTGGATGGGTGACTTGCTTTCAGCTTTCATTCTGATGCTGAACTGCTCGCCGCCCTTCACTGGGTTCGGATAGACTTGCACGCTACTAGACAACTCGTCCATTCCCGTTGTGCCCCTGAAGTGAACCACGAAGACATCCTCTGGCTCGCCTACGATGGCATTGACGGTGAAGCTGAGGCTCTCCTCGGCATCATAGTATTCCACGCCTGTCTCCGCGTCGTACAGCCTGAAGGCTAATTCGACGGCATCGTTTCCGGCAATGGTCAGGAAGGCCACGCGGCGGTCCAGTGGCTCAACATATGTCAGCTTCACGCTGCCTCTGCACTCGCCGTTGGCGAAAGCCGCCAGCTCGTAATTCTCCGAATTGAGTTCCTCATCGTTGAGCTCCACCACGGCCATCACCGTCATATTGTGAGGATAGGCGTGGATGTCGTTCGTCCAATGCGTGGCTTTGGCTGAGGTTGCGGCCTCTGTGTTGCGGCTTCCGTCGGGATAGACCAAAGTGGTGCTTTCGGTGTTGTTCGACTTGTACATCAACCCAGTACCTGGTGTGATGCTCTGTAATTGACCCATCCACATACTATTGTAATACACAGAGTAGTTGGATTGCGATTTGATCTGGTCGCCATTGGTGGGCGAGAAGTCAGCAAGGGCTTCAGCGACACCCATCGTGTGGGTGCTAGGATAGCCTATCCAGTTCCAACCATTGTTGATGGTGATGGGATGGTCGGCAGGCGAAACCGGTGCGCCGGTCATCTCTATCTGACAATCCGTTGTATTGTCTATCATATAAGTTTCCTCGTTGGTAATGCCACCGAGCATACCGAACCACATCGAGCCGTAGTTGGTGACGAAGTCAGTCTGCGACTTGATCTGATAGCCGTTTTCACCAAGGCTCTCCTCAAGCATTGTCAGGCCGTCGATGCCTTCCTGCTCCACATAGGTACTCCACCAGTTCCAGCCTTGGGACAAGTCAGTCGTTTGGGTTATGTTGTTTTCGCTGAAGTTGGCCACATAGGCGGCATTTTCGGTCACAGTAAAATAGTAAATCGGGTCGATGGAAACCTCTTCACCATCTTGAGTCCAATTCACAAAGCTGTAGCCTTGGTTGGCAGTGGCTATCAACACGCAGGTGGAGAAGTGCTCGTAAGTGCCGGAGCCTTCCACCATACCGCCTACTACAGGATTGGCTGTGACAGTGATTTCATAGGTGTTCAGCTCAAAGTTGGCCACATAGCTGCCTGCCTCGGTTACAGTGAAACTGTAGGTGGAATTGGAGGAAACCACCTCGCCGTTCTTTGTCCAATTGATGAAGGTGTAACCTTCATTTGCCGTGGCTTCCAGTGTGACCGTTGCACCGTGCAAGTAGCTTCCTGCACCCATTATGGTACCGCCGTCTTCAAGATTGGCTGTGGCAGAAATGTCATATGAAACTGGTGTTTGCGAGAAGTTGGCCACATAAGTACACGACTCGGTCACACCGAAACTGTAGGTAGTTTCTGTGGAAACCACCACTCCGTTCTTCGTCCAGTTGATGAAGGGATAGCCCAAGTTGCCCATGGCTGTAAGCGTACACATTTGGCTGTACTCGTATGTGCCTGCACCCGTCACACTTCCTGCTTCTGCCGGATTGACCACTACCGTAATATCATAGCCATCACACATCTCATTCAAGGCACTTGCCCATTCCTCCCAATAGCCAGAGGAATAGTTCTCCGTGGCTCCGCAAGGTATGTTGATGATTCTGCCAGTGGCATTGTTTGAGAACACATCCCAACCGATGGAAGGTGCCTGCATCGACTGCATATTCACCTCGCTCAATTGAGTGCAATTCCTAAATGCCTCAATACCTATCACGGTTACCGGTTCTGGAAGGGTTACCTTGGTTAAGCCCGAGCAAGAATAGAAAGCCGTGTTGCCCACAATCATCACGTTGTTGCCCATGATAATCTCCGACAAGCCGTCGCAGTCTTGGAAAGCACTGATTCCAATGGTGTTGATAGAGTTAGGAATCACCAAAGCACCTGTCAAATGCCAACAATTGTTAAAAGCATTGTCGTTGATGGCGACCACAGAGTTTGGAATAGTCAAAATGCCAGTAAAGTTAGCATTTCTGAACATATTCGCTGCTATCCTAACCACATTATTGCCTATGTTAAGATGACCACTACAATTTTGGAAAGGATAATTATAATAACCTTCACTAATGTCTGCATGACTTGTCACATTATAATATATCTCTGAAAATCCAGTGCAATAATAAAAAGCTTCGCCTCCAATTGATGTCACTGAACTTGGAATGGTCAGGCTGCCGCCTACGAAACCGTCACAATCATAAAATGCAGAGCTTCCTATTGAGGTTACAGAATTGGGAATATCCAAGTTACCTGTGAAACCGTCACAATACTCAAATGCACTGCTCCCAATCGTAGTCACAGAATTACCTATGGTCAAAGTACCTGCGAAACCGGAGCAATTATAAAATGCACTGCTTCCAATCGAGGTCACTGAATTGCCAATAATCAAAGCACCTGTAAAACCATAGCAATTATAAAATGCGGAATTCCCAATTGAGGTCACGGAATTAGGAATGACTAAATCGCCCGTCAAGCCATAGCAACTGTAAAAAGCAGAGCTTCCTATGGTGGTCACGGAGTTTCCTAAAGTCAGTGTGCCTCCGAAACTATGACAATTATAGAATGCATTGCTCCCTATTGAGATCACTGAATTGGGAATCACAATGTCACCGACAAGACCTGTGCAACCCGAAAAAGCATAGCTTCCTATTGAGGTCACGGAGTTCCCAATTGTCAGTGTACCCCAAAAAGCCGTACAACCCTGAAAAGCATAATTTCCGATGGTGACAACCGAATTGGGAATGTTGATGCTGCCCGTAAAATTACGGCAACCGTAAAAGGCAGAATTGCCAATAGTAGTCACAGAATTGCCAATAGTCAGTAGACCCATAAAGCCACTACAATTTTCAAAGGCGGACTCTCCAATCGTAATAACGGAGTTGGGGATAGTAAGACCTCCTATCAAGCCACTGCAATTATAAAAAGCATAATTTCCAATTGTAGTTATGAAGTTGGGTAAGGTAATTAAAGATAGTCCACTGCAATTTTTGAAAGCATTGGTTCCAATGGAAGACAATCCAATAAAATACTGCAACTCATTAAACAACAAAATGTTTGTATTGCCTTGGAAATAGTTGCCCAAATCTGTCACATTCGCAGCCTCTACATAACTCAACTCGCCATCGCTGTTCGTATCCCAATGGGCTACGCAAATGCTTTTCACATTGGCATCGGCGAAAACGATATTGCCAACAGGTACAAAGTTTGCCACAAAAGTAGCCTCGTCCATTACAATAAAGGAATATTCCGCATCCGTGCTAATTATTGTTCCATCTTGAGTCCAATTGGCAAAAATGTAACCCGCATTGGCCGTTGCGGTCAAGGTACAAGTTGTGTAATAATCATACAGTCCCGCACCCATAACAGTGCCCCCTTGTGGTGGATTGGCTTCTGCCAAAACATTAAGTGTAGTTACCGGCATCCCAACACAGTCCACATCGAACTCATAATTGAAATTGTCGTTCATATTTTCACCATGATAAATCACATTGCCATTGGAGTAGTTCACTGTGAACGAGCATTGTTCTGCAAAGGCTCCTATATTCCATCCCAACGAAATATGGCTTCCGTCAATAATCGGAAGCAAATAGGAAGCAGAAGAACCGTCTGACAATGTGAGTTTTTGGGAAGATCCGTCTTCAAAGTTCAACACCAGATAATTGCCCGACCAGCCATCGCCATTGGTGTCATTAAGATAGTAAGTAAGGTAACAAGCATTATCCTCCACAAAATTTGCCGTAAAGGTTCGATATCCCCAAACAGTGAAAGTGTATTCCACATCTGTCGAAATTACGGTACCATCTTCATCTGTCCAATCCATAAACATATATCCCGGATTGGCAGTGGCAGTCAGTGTGCAAGTGCTGCCATACTCATACTCGCCCGCACCAGCGACTGTACCTCCTACAGCAGGATTGGCAATAGCCGTAATGAGTTTTTGACCACCACAACCTACGTTACCAGGACCACTACCCGTTGTCTTGGAGAACGAAATCGTACAAGGTTGTTGTGAGTAGTTAGTAATCATTAGAATGTAATATTCTCCAGTCACTGGCGTGTGCTCTGTAATCGTGCCGTGGCTAGAACCATCATGATAATGCTGCCCTCCAGGATAACCGAGATAGATGTCTTCGGAACAGGAAGCAGAGAAGCAACAGTCGATAATCTTATTGGTGGTTAATTGAGCCACACAAGGTGAGGTTGGGTCAGAATAAGGTCCCCATATACAGAAGTCAATGTCTCTGGTCGTACTACTATTGTTTGGATCGTGGCCTTCCATGTGGATAATGAATTGTCCAGGATTACTTATTTCCATGTTGAACCATGATGGGTTGTAGGAAGAACCTATACACCCGTCTTGTAGTGTAGTACCTTCCAATTGATCTGCCGTTTGAGAAGTACTGGCAGCCTCAAAAGACAGAACTCCGTCTAAGCTGCAAATCGCTTCGGAATCAACACAGTGGTTATTATTTGCCCTAGTATTACGAAAGGCGATATCCATCATCGCTGATGAGAAAAAAGACGGTAAAATATTGCTTTTCCAATGCGGAAAAAGGTCTAGGATGTCAGTTTTCGACAACAAACAGAAATCAGCGTATGCATTTTGGTAAAACGATTCAAAAGCATCATAAAAACTTGTGTTGTTTTCCTCGTTTTCCGCAATGATGCTAAATAGACCTGGTGTATCATCCTCTATCAAAACGAACTGGTCATCTTGACTGAGATTGTAAAGAAGGAACAATCTGAAATCAACATTGTCAATTTCATGAAAGTTCAACAAGACGCCATCATTGGCATATTGCCTGTAAGGTGTTTGCGCCATTGCTTTGGTCATCCCCATTGCACCTAGCAGCAGGGCGAATAGGACGGCACGCATCCATCTTTTATTTTGTAAAAATCTGATTATCATAATTTTTTGTTTTTGTGATTATTATTTTTTGGGTATTGGAAGTTTGTGTACTAAACAATTTGAGTAAAAGAGGGTGTGCCTTTCTTCGACACACCCTCTTTGATGAAGATAAGATTGGGAAATTATTCCTTCACAAATCTTCTAATCTCAACAGCACTGTCGGTGGTCAGGCGGATCATATAGGTTCCGATGGAGAAATCACTCACATTGACTTCAATCTTGTCGGAACAATCCTTCTGCCTATAGACTAAGGCACCGCTGATGTTATAGATCTCAAACAAATTGACGGGCTCTGAAGCTTCAACCGTCAGCTTGTCCTTGGCAGGATTCGGGAAGAGCGTAACCGTCATCCCGCTGTACTCACCAACACCTTCGACATAAGCGAAGACGGCCGTATAGTGGGCATCTTCCGTCACCGTGAAGCTGTAGGTGGCATTGGTAGAGACCTGGACACCCTCTTTCTTCCATTCGATGAACTCATAGTTATCATTTGGTGTGGCAACCAAAGTGCAGACCTCACCATATTCAAAAACACCCATTCCGCTGACTTCACCACCTTCGGCAGGCGAGGCTTCAGCAGTGATGGTGCAATTCATACGGCTAAAGTAGGCTGTGCAGTGTGTGTTTTCTGTCACCGTAAAGGTGTAGGAAGGCTGTGTGGAGACTTGGACACCGTCTTGCATCCATTTGACAAAGGCATAACCCTCATTGGGAGTGGCAACCACCGTGCAGGATGCACCATGAGGATAGGTGCCAGCACCAGAGGCTTGGCCACCATAGGCAGGATTGACTCCCGTGGTCACGACATGGGTACCTGACGTGAAGTGTGCAACATAGTCAGCATTCTCTATAGCAGTGAAGCTGTAGCTTGCGCTTGTTGAAACGACATTGCCATTCTTGGTCCAGTTGACGAAAGCAAAGCCATTGCTGGCATTGGCATTCAAGGTGACCGTTGCGCCATGGCCATAGGTTCCTGCACCAGTAACAGTACCGGCATTGGCTGGGTCAGCCACAGCGGTGATTTGATATTGGTTCTGTTCGAAATAGCCAACCAGATCGGCATCTGCTGTAACAGTAAATGAATACTCTGTGTCTGTCGACACTTGGGCACCATTCATAGTCCATCTGACAAAGTGGTAACCTTCGTAGGCAAATGCAGTGACGGTGACGACTTCGCCGTACACATAGGCTCCTTCACCAGTCACCATACCTGCATTATTCGGGTTGGCAGTGACAGTGACATAATAATGGTCTAACAAGAAGTGAGCCTCGTAGGTAGCGTCTTCAATAACGGGGAAGCTATAGGTAGGACTACCTGAGACATACTGACCATTCCTGGTCCATTTGACGAAGGTGTAGCCAGAAGCAGGCGTTGCCGTCAAAGTGCAATAGGCACCGTAAGCATAAGTGCCGGCACCTGTGATGGTACCACCATCAGCAGGAATGGCAACGGCCGTAATCACATAGTTGTTGTGGCTGAAGTTGGCGACATAGTGGCCAGCCTCTGTCACGGTGAAGCTATAGGTGTCATTGGTCGAAACCACAGTGCCGTTCTTGGTCCAGTTGACGAAAGTAAAGCCAGGACGGGCAGTAGCCGTCAACGTGGCTGTAGTGCCATAGCCATAAACACCAGTACCTGTAACTATACCACCATTCGACGGGTTGGCAGTAGCACTGATTTGGAATTCGTTCGGGGCAAATGTGGCAACATAATCACCAGCTCCTTCAACCATAAAGGAATAGGTGGCATCGGTGGAAACCACAACACCATCTTTGCTCCAATTGACGAAGATGTAGTTTTCGGCAGGTGTAGCCGTCAAGGTGCAAGTCTCAAAATGGTAGTAAATGCCTGCACCATCAACGTAACCACCCGTGACGGGGTTGGCCGTAGCCGTGATTTCGTAGCTGTTCAGTTCAAAGTTGGCCACATAGGCGGCATCTTCAGTCACGGTGATGCTGTAGTTCATACTGTTGGAGACCACATTTCCATCCTTTGTCCAATTGATGAAAGTATAGCCT
>JAEEGL010753420.1_pt1 | contig 17524 bp, 15 predicted proteins | sample 9134231 | NCBI WGS metagenome assembly JAEEGL01 (sample SAMN16246548, study PRJNA631951) | gut metagenome | biome: gut microbiome; feature: rumen; material: fiber-attached | host: Bos | place: Iran: Karaj | collected 2018-10 | reverse complement strand
CCTATCCATCACATTATTTCGTTCTTCTTATAGCCGGCGGATGCAGTGATAAAGGGCGAGAGACATTTTTGCGGAATAATTATAATAATGAGCGATATGGGCTGCCGAATCTCGATATACGGTATGCCGGTTATATCGTTAAATTGGGGAGAGATCTTTTCCGTCTTACTGATGTTTTTGTTGGAATGGGAACAGCTTCCATCAATGCCATTTCTCAAGGATGTATTACGATTAATATTGATCCTAGGAATGATATGAAATGTGCATCGGGTATTTTCGGTATTGATACGAATAATTTTGCTTACGCTGAGAATGGAAGAACCTATAGTATCTATGACAAGTTGAGAGAGGTTTATTTATTTGATGAAGATGAAAAAAATCGGGTTAGTTCTCTCAGTAGGGAGCTTTATGAAGATGAGTTTGAGATCGAAAAATGCTTTGAGAGAATGGACACTATAATCGAGTCGTTCCCGCATGTACATAATAGAAGGTCATTGCGGACTCCTCTTTTTTATAGGCTAATGGCGAGAACTTACTTGTTATACATCAGAGTAGTACGCAAGAATAAACAATGGTTTTAAGTCTAGAGTCCTGTGTCTTGTGGTGGAGAATGAATGGCTTTAATAGAAATAATATAACATCCGGGTTATCGATTATTTTAGAGTAGCCCTTCCTGACAGAGTAGCAAGATGGAGCATAAATGCAGATACACACATGAAACAACTAAGCGCTGGTCAACCGCAATTGACTACTTAATTTGTATTGCTATTCTGATTCAGTCTGCCCTGGTTATCTTCCAATATGTGCTGATGGACGTTTATGGTATTGACCCAGAAGGAACTACAATATACCGAGTTGTTTTGACGGCCATTCCTATGATATTCGCCATCATACTTGCTTTTATAAGAAGGCCGACGCTGTTTATAACTGTCTATGTAATAGCATTGCTTATTCTTTTATTGCATGCGGTAGTTTTTCCTTTGAACTTGCCATATATTACGAAAGAGGGGGGGCGTTTCCTTTTACCTGTCGTTATTCCTAGCGCACTATGTTTGACTGCTGTCCGCGATATCCGGATTGTTGAGCGTTCCGCTGTAATTATTTCTTGGGCAACAGCATTTATGGTTTTTGTTTATGCGATTTCTTTTTTTCGCGGAAGATTTGAGATTGATAGTTATAGTATGGGGTTCTCCTACGGTTGCTTGTTGCCAATGCTGATTTTGTACACGCGGCGAAAAGTCTTTCCTGTTACTGTTAGTCTTATTTTTTTTATAATAATTGTTTCTATAGGATCTCGGGGAGCAGCTATTGTTTTTGTTGTATTTGTCGCTATTGATCTCTTCATCTCTCGCAGTCGTTTTCGTTGGTTTGCTATAATAGCTGGTGTGTTGATGGTTCTGCTGTTACCCCAGTTAGATTCTTTTCTTGATACTATTGGTATTAACTCCCGAACATTAAGACTTTTAACTGAAGGGAGTATTAATTATACTAGTGGACGAGATGAGATTTACGATAAAGTCGTTTCAGCAATTAATGAGCATCCCGTTCTAGGTCTTGGCCTTTTCGGGGATCGACGTTTTTTAAACGGAGCGTATTGTCATAATCTTGTTATTGAAGTATACGCTGATTTTGGTTTTATTTTTGGCACTTTGATTATATTGATTGGAATTATCGACCTTTTTGTTAGTTACCGTGCCAGCCGTTTTGGGTATCGTACGATGTGGCTAGTTTTTGCACTATCAGGCATTCTGCCTTTTATGGCTTCAAGTTCATATTTGATTTATAATCCATTAGCGATATTAATAGGTTATTCAGTGCTCGTCAAGAATAACTATAATAAGGTGAGGAAAAAGGCTATGGTGGTTTTATCGCATGAAACACATAATTTAAGTCAATTTTCCTCTCATCTAAATGAAGACGGGACATAAGTTAATAGTAGCTGATAATCAGTGCGGTATTTTGAATAATTGTTTTTGGCAAACAAAAAATAAATAAAGGGAGATACGAAGAGTTGTTTTTGATTAATGGGAGGATAGTTTCATGAAAGCATGCTCCAATAAAATTGTTTTCATCGTAATGAGTTTATCTCAGCCTAGATGCATAAAAAGAGTTTCGGCACTAGCTAAATCTGGTTATAACTGTGTCGTTTATGGATATAATCGTGGCCTTTACGACGTGAATAAGTATCCAGATAGTATTGAACTCCATGAATTAGGGACAATGCATAATGGAGAGGTCTATGCTAATCTTAAGACGATACGAAAGGATGTAAAACAAATAATAAGGGATAATGGAACGGATTGCTTGTATTATTGTTTTGGATTATTATCCTTGATTTTTGTCTTTGCAAGAAAAGATATAAAATATGTGTATGAAATCTCAGATATTCCGTATGCTTACCCTAAATACGATAGGATACGTTTCTTAATCAAAGCCTTGGATAAGATAATTATTAGACAGTCTTCATTAACAGTTATGACATCAGGCGGTTTCAATAATTATTTTAAAGTAAAAAATGGTAGAATTATCATTCAACCTAATAAAGTCAGTCCAATCCTGAAAAATCTTGATAGGAGTCCTAGAGAACTAACGGTATGTAGGTATAAGTTTGCTTTTATCGGTTCTATTAGATATAATACGGTTTTGAGATTTGCTCAAATAATAGGTGAGGTTTTTCCGCAACATGAGTTCCATTTTTATGGCGGAGCGGCTAAAGATAGGCTTAGCCAAGTTTTGGCTTTAGCCGAAAAGTATGACAATATAAAATATCATGGTTTGTTTAAGAGCCCTGACGATTTGATTTCCATCTATAATGCAATAGATATCGTTGTAGCTTGTTATGATAATAGTTCGCAAAATGAAAGAATTGCAGAGCCGAATAAGTTGTATGAGTCTATTTGCTTTTGTAAACCGATTGTGGTTTCGGGAGAGACTTATTTGGCTGATCGAGTAAAAGAACTTGGTTGTGGATTTGTTCTTGAAAATCAGTCCAGGGATTCTATTGTTAGATTCATTAGGCAGATAGAGGTTTCGTCTGTAAATGATATTTCTAATAGAGACTTGTCGCTAAGTGAAGACGATTTTATCGATGATATGTCCATATTGACGAAGAGGATAAGTGATGTATTTGGTAAAATGGATGGTTAACTGTTATAAAGCAGATTATCATGAATATTATTTTCCTTACCATGTCGCGCATTACAGCCATTTCTAATCGAGGTATCTATACCGACCTAATGCGTAAGTTCCGTGATGAAGGACACATTGTGTACATTGTAACTCCATTTGAGCGCTTTATGGGCAAACCGACTGAACTAATGAAACGGGAAGGAGTACATGTTCTAGGCGTAAAGACGTTAAATTTGCAAAAAACGAATACAATTGAAAAAGGTATTGGACAAGTATTGGTAGAACATCAATTTAAGAGAGCGATTAGAAAGTACTTGTCGTGCATTCATTTTGATTTAATTTTGTATAGCACACCACCTGTTACTTTTCCTGCAGTAATAAGATACTTAAAAAAGATTAATCCGGAAGCTAAAACCTATCTGCTATTAAAAGATATCTTTCCACAGAACGCAGTGGATATCGGAATGATGTCTAAGACAGGGCTAAAGGGTATATTGTATCGCTATTTCCGGAAAAAGGAGAAGATGCTTTATTCCTCGAGCGATTTTATCGGTTGTATGAGTCCGGCTAATGTGGACTATGTGAAGAAACATAATCCAGAGATAACGTCTGATCGCGTTGAAGTCGCCCCAAATTCTATTGAGTTGATTCCATCGGATAGCGTAAAGAGCATTAATAATGATAGTGTTCGTTTCAAATATGGATTGCCTATAGACAAACCAATTTTTATATATGGCGGAAATCTTGGGAAGCCACAAGGAATATCTTTCTTGATTGATTGCTTAGATGCTAATTGCAACCGTGATGATTGCTTCTTTATAGTCGTGGGAAACGGTACAGAAAGAAAAAAGGTAGTTGAATGGTATGAAACAAAAAAGCCAAAGTCTGCTGCTTTACTAGAGAGCCTCCCCAAAGAGGATTACGATACATTAGTCGCTTCATGCGATGTAGGGCTCATTTTTTTAGACTACCGTTTTACGATTCCCAACTTTCCTTCACGACTTCTGCCATATTTGGAGAACAAAATGCCTATTCTTGCTGCGACCGATCGAAATTCTGATACCGGAAAACTGGCTGAAGATAATGGATATGGATATTGGTGCGAAAGTAATTCGGTTATAGCCTTTACCACCATCTTGGACAAAATGATTCATTCTGATAGGAAGGCTATGGGAGAAAGAGGGTATGAGTATTTATGCAAGAACTATCTGGTGTCGAACACTTATGAGACTATAATTAAGCATGTATAAACAATTCTTTAAACGCATTTTTGATTTTTGTATCGCGTTAGTAGCCCTCATTTTAATCGGATGGTTGCTGATTATTATTGCTTTATGTCTGCTTTTTGCTAACAAAGGAGCAGGAGTGTTTTTCTACCAAGAACGGCCAGGGAAGGACGAGAAAATTTTTAAGGTCATCAAGTTTAAGAGTATGACTGATGATCGGGATTCAGAGGGGAATCTTCTGCCGGAGGCACAGCGGTTGACTAAGATTGGGGCGTTTATTCGGAAATTTTCCATAGATGAGTTGCCGCAGTTGATTAATGTACTAAAGGGTGATATGGCATTCATTGGTCCTAGGCCATTACTACCAAAATATCTACCATTATACTCTCCAGAGCAGCATCGCAGACACGAAGTTCGCCCCGGCATTTCCGGATGGGCACAAGTTCATGGACGCAATAATATCTCCTGGACAGAAAAGTTTAAACTAGATGTTTGGTATGTTGACCATTGCAGCTTGTGGGTGGATATTAAGGTGATCTTCCTTACAATAAAGAATGTGATTTCATCAAAAGATATTGTTTTGACTACGGGGCCTTTTACGGGTGACAATTGATATGAAGAAAGTGATGATATTAGCTGGCGGTAACGATCAGATAGCTCTGATTGAAGAAGTCCGTCGGTTTTTTAAAGGAGACGTGAAGATCATTCTGGTCGATATGTCCGATAAAGTGAGAGCTATTCCTTTCGCCGATAAGTTCTTGAAAATTAGTACAATGGACAAAGTCTCGGTTTTAGGGGCTGCGCGTGAGGAGAATATCGATTATATCTTGACTGCATGTGGAGATCAGCCACTTTCCACGATGGCGTATGTGGCCACGGAGATGGGGTTGCCTACTTATCTTTCCGAACAAGATGTGCGAGATTTAACTAATAAACGCTTCATGAAAGACAAGATGGCGCAATCTGGAATCCCCACGGCCAGACATATTTATATCGATAGATCATGGGATGGCCGTCTTCCAAATTTCGAGTATCCACTTGTAGTTAAGCCTGTCGATAGTAATGGCTCTAAAGGAGTAAAAAAAGTATTCTCTCCGGCAGACTTGTCTAGTGCTTTGAAAGAAGCGTTTAGTTATTCATTGTCTGGAGATGTTATCATTGAAGAGTTTAAGTCAGGAGAAGAGCTATCGGTTGATGTATATATAGAGGGCACGACCGCAAAAATATTGTCGGTCACTGCATCGAGGAAGATTTCCGAAAACAAGGATTCTTTTACTATCATTCAAAGTTACTATCCGGCACCAACTGGTTTTAATGAAGAACGTGTTCTTGGTATCTGCCAAAAAATCGCTGACGCATGGCATCTTCACGATACCCCTCTACTTGTGCAGATGATACATAGAGGGGAGAGCTATAATGTGTTAGAGTTTAGTGCTAGAATGGGAGGTGGCTCAAAATACAGACTTATACAAGTTCTATCTGGTATTGATATCATGAAAGTGTATGTTGAGATGGTGATGGGGCAGAAGTCACATGTTGAGCCAAAGAAACAATACAATAATGCCATTATGAGCTATATATACTGTTATCCTGGTGTTTATGAATCTGTAGAAGGATTTGATTCGCTAAAGGAACGAGGCATTATTCATGATTATTTTATCTATCGGGCACCCAATTCTGTTATTGAAAAATCAAATACCAGCAGCGACCGAGCAGCAGGTTTCTTGGTAGTGGGGGACTCTCAGGAAGAAGTTGATAACAAATTATCTGACGCCAATCGATTTATTCGTGTTCTTAACAATAAAGGAGAGGATATTATGCGTCATGATTTGTTCTAATCCATAAGGTGTATAAGAGTTTTTGCATTAGGTGTTAGTTCACAGTATTGTTTCTTGAAGAGTCATTTGCGAGAGTCATATTTAGATTCTCAAGGGATGGAGCATATTTTTTTGTAAGATGAAAGTATCTATCATTGGGACTGGAAATGGAGGTCAAGCCATAGCAGGATGGCTGTCAATGCAGGGTTATGAGGTAAGCTTGTATGGACGGAACGAAAAGGTGATATCAGAGCTAAATATCCATAAATGCATCGCGCTTACTGGTGCTATCAACGGGGTAGGTCATTTAGCCGAAGTTACAACAGACATTCACCACTCAGTTTTTGGTTCCAAAATAATTATGGTCGTTACTACGGCTAATGCTCATGGCGAAATTGCCAGTCAGATAGCCTCTGCTTTAACAGATGGTCAAGTCGTTATTCTAAACCCGGGTCGTACTGGGGGTGCATTAGAGTTTAAACGCTCACTCGAAGCCGCTGGTTGTAATGCCCGCGTGTATGTGGCTGAAGCTCAGACGCTGGTATATGCCTGTCGCCTTGTTGAAAACGGGACAGTCAATATAATTGGTGCCAAAGACAAAGTTTTGCTCTCTGCGGTACCTTCTTCTGACACTGACTTTGTTCTCTCTAAAATATCACCAGCTTACCCATGCTTTTGCCCTGCTGAAAACGTATTACGCACATCTTTGGAAAACATTGGAGCCATGTTCCATCCTTGTGTTTTACTCTTTAATGCAGCGACCATTGAGCGTAACTCCATGTTTTGGTTTTATAGAGATATGACTCCTAAGATAGCAGACTTTATCGAGAAGTTTGATGATGAACGTCTGGCAGTGGGGAAGGCGTATGGAATAGATTTGCTAAGCGTGAACGAATGGATTAGTTACGCTTATCCTGGAACACGTGGTGTTACGCTTTGTGAAAAGATGAAAAACAATCCTGCCTATCATGATATTAAATCTCCCTCAACTATTTTTACACGCCAATTGACGGAAGACATCCCTACCGGTGTTTTACCAATTATGGAATTGGGAGAGGTGGCAGGGGTATCTGTTCCTCTTATGCGTTCCATGGTGGATATTTGCGGGAATCTGTTGGATATTGATTTTCGGCAGAATGGCCGTACATTGAATCATCTTGGTCTGGCAGGAAAGACAAAGGATGAAATCTTAGAATACCTGTCGAGATGAAAAAGCGAGTTTATAGTCCCGATGTATTCGGTTTTATCAAACCTCTCGTGGATGTTCATACAATGGGGGTTTTTACCATCGCAAACTTGCTGATGGATTGTGGTTATATAGTTTATGTGGCGAAAGATGATGTAAATGAAGCAGTTCAAGATCTGAGGAAACTCAACAACTATGGTTTATTAAAAAAATGGATTCTTGATAAAAAGATAACCCGTCTCGGTTTCAGTTATCGCCTTGATCCAGTAGAGGGATGTGACTACTTCATGTCTCTTTATGAGCGTCTTAAGGCGGACAGAATGCTTTATGATGATGGAGGGCCTTTGGCACAGGTTTTTTTTGCTGGATTACCGGACACTTGCGACAGAGTTATAGGGAAGACGGATGGGAATGTTCTGGTATTTCGTGGGAATGAGACACCGATAGAATCGCTATCAATGTTACATGTTCCAAAGGATAGTTTACCTGACACTTTGATAGAAGACACAGCCTATGACAGGATGCGTTGGACTTTCGCAAAGGAACTCATTGAATCGGATCGCTGGCGACTGGAATCCTATCAAGATCATTATGGTTACCCTTCTTGTGGCACAAGGAAAGACAAATATGTTGACCGACTCAATTACGCTATAGAGAAGCATACTTTACCTATAATTCGCACTCACTCCGGACCATATAACCCTGACCGCCTGGAGGCGTTGAGAGAATTTAATTCGTGGATTAAAGATTTAGCACAGTCGAAGATTTTGGATGTTCTTTCCATAGGCAGTTCGCAATTGACTCAGTCTCATTTTGGAGAAGACTGGAAAGGCATGCCCAATGGAGGTGGTGTTCCGGTTAATTCTGAGGTAGAATATAGCATTATCAGAGACAACGCGTCGCCAATGCTGGTTCGAACATATTCTGGTACCAAGAATGTTCCTGACTTAGCAAGAATTCATGAGCGAGCGCTTAATATATCTTGGCATGCGTTATCCTTCTGGTGGTTTGACGAATTGGATGGTCGTGGTAACAATACACTTTTAGATAATCTCCGAGAGCATTTTGAAACAGTAAAATATGCTGTTGCAACAGATAAGCCAGTAGAACCCAATGTCCCACACCATTTTGCTTTCCGTGGGGCAGATGATGTTACATACATTATTTCTGGTTACTTGGCAGCAAAGGCATGTAAAAAGTTGGGTCTGAAGCACATGGTTCTTCAGAATATGCTCAATACGCCTAAGTACACATGGGGAGCAGAGGATTTGGCCAAAGGTCGGACGATGGTCAAATTAGTGCGTAGTCTTGAGGACTCGAACTTCAAGGTCAGCCTTCAGACCCGCGCTGGCCTGGATTTTTTTGCTCCCGACTTGGAATTCGCCAAGATTCAATTGGCGGCTGTAACTTGCATGATGGATGATCTTGATCCAGAGAACGATAATAGCCCTGAAATAATCCATGTAGTTAATTATTCGGAAGCTGTTCGTTTGGCCACGCCGCCTATTATCAAAGAGAGCATACAGATCACTTTATCAGCACTTCATGAATATCGGCTTGCTCGTAAGCAAGGAAAAGTTCCTGATATGCGCTACGATCAAGATGTAAACAATCGCACAGAGTCTTTGTATGAAGAGTGTTTGGAGTCAATCAGGTTGCTAGAGAAGGCTATTCCCAACTTATACACTCCTGAAGGCTTTTATAAAGTGTTTGTTGAAGGTTTCTTACCGGTACCGTACCTGATGGACCAAAACCGAAAGTATCCTAAAGCCACTCAATATAGGACAGCTATTAAAAACGGTGGAATCCGAGTGGTGGATGAAAGAGGTAATATCATCTACACCCCTGACCGCTATAAGAAGATCATAGATCAGATGGAAAAGTAGTAAGTCAACAAGGTATTAATTCAAATAAGGAAATAATGTCAGAAAAAAAGCGAATTTACCTCTGCCTCGCTCACATGAGCGAAGCAGGTCTTGAACAGAAATACATTAAAGAGGCTTTCGATACCAACTGGGTCGTCCCTCTTGGACCCAATGTGAACGGGTTTGAAAAAGACCTCGAAGACTTTGTTGGCGAAGGGAAACGTGTTGTAGCACTATGCTCTGGTACAGCCGCAGTTCACCTTGGTCTGCTTGCATGTGGCGTTGGCCCTGGCGACGAAGTGCTTGTGCAGAGTTTTACTTTCTGCGCATCGACGCATCCCATTACCTATCAGGGCGCTACGCCCGTCATGATTGATTCGGAACCGGACACGTGGAATATGGATCCGGACCTGTTGGAAAAGGCAATCCTGGACCGTATCGAGAAAACAGGGAAGAAGCCAAAAGCGATTGTGCCGGTAGCTCTGTATGGTATGCCGTATAAGGCAGACCGAATTATGGAGATTGCGAACCGCTATGAGATTCCTGTCGTTGAAGATGCGGCTGAAGGATTTGGCTCAAAGTACAAGGGCCAGGTTCTTGGTACATTTGGCAAGTTCGGTGTGTTGAGTTTCAATGGCAACAAGATGATTACTACCTCGGGTGGTGGCGCGCTGATTTGTCCGGATGCGGAGCTTTGGCAGAAGATTATGTGGTATGCCACGCAGGCTCGTGAGAGTTATCCGTACTATCAGCACGAGGCAATTGGCTACAACTACCGTCTATCGAACATCTGTGCAGGTATTGGCCGCGGCCAGATGACGATTGTAAACGATCACTTGGCACATCATAAACACGTTCAGGCTCTGTACGAAAAACTCTTTGCTGATGTTCCTGGCATCAAGATGCATTCCCAGCCCGCTGGTGGAGATTACGATTCGAATTACTGGCTCTGCACCTTCACGCTTGACCCTTCAGTCCGGATCAAGGGACAAGAGAATGCCTATAAGACTATCGTTAAAGGTGCCGTTGGTGGCGCTGCCGGTGTGATTCACATGGCTGATTCTGCAACGACGGACTGCCAACCTAACGACAATGTTGAGGCATTGCGCGTAGTTCTGGATCAAGCCGGTGTAGAGGCTCGCCCCGTATGGAAGCCGATGCACAAGCAGCCTGTGTATAAGAATGTTCCTGCCTATGTCAATGGCGTCTCCGAGGCCATCTTCAAGGTGGGTATGTGCTTGCCGGCAGGGCCGTATGTGAGCGATGATGATGTGAAATATATTGTTGATACCATCAAAAAAGCAATTGTTGAATAATCTTTTAATATCATACGATGAGTGTATTTACTGGCAAAACACTGCTGATAACCGGAGGAACAGGTAGCTTTGGCAATGCCGTTTTGAATAGGTTCCTCAGAACCGAAATCGGCGAAATCCGCATCTTCAGTCGAGACGAAAAGAAGCAAGATGATATGAGGCACGAATACCAGGCGAAGTGGCCTGATGTGTCTCATAAGATAAAGTTTTATATCGGAGATGTCCGCAATAAGTCCACACTTAAGTATGCAATGAAAGGTGTGGACTATGTGTTTCATGCTGCTGCTCTCAAACAGGTGCCAAGTTGCGAATTTTTCCCGATGGAAGCGGTGAAGACGAATGTTATTGGTACTGACAACACGTTGGATGCGGCTATTGATGCAAGTGTTAAGTGCGTGATCTGTCTTTCAACAGACAAAGCTGCATATCCGATCAATGCAATGGGTATCACTAAGGCCATTGAAGAGAAGATTGCTGTTGCCAAGAGTCGTAATAGCGGCGATACGAAGATTTGTTGTACACGGTATGGCAATGTGATGTGCAGCCGCGGTTCGGTTATTCCTCTTTGGATAGACCAGATCCGTAACGGTAATCCTATCACATTGACTGAGCCCAAAATGACTAGATTCATCATGAGCTTGGAAGAGGCCGTGGATTTGGTATTATTTGCTTTTGAGCACGGTAAGAACGGCGATATCTTGGTACAGAAGGCACCCGCCTGTACGATTCAGACGCAGGCTGAAGCCGTATGTGAATTGTTCGGAGGCCGAAAAGAAGATATCAAAGTGATTGGTATCCGGCACGGAGAAAAGATGTATGAAACACTTCTCACAAAAGAAGAATGTGCCAAGGCTGAGGATATGGGCAATTTCTACCGTGTTCCAGCTGATAACCGGGATCTGAATTATGACAAGTTCTTCCGTGAAGGAGACGCAAAGAGAGCTACTATTGAGGAGTTTAATTCCGATAATACGAGGCGGTTGAACTTGGAAGAAACGAAGGCGAAGATTGCTTCTTTGGAGTATATCCAGAACGAACTAAAAGGAATCCCTAACGTCGCTAAGTAATGAAGATACTTGTAACCGGCGCGAAGGGATTTGTCGGCAAGAATCTTTGCGCTCAGTTGAAGAACATCAGGGATGGAAAGGCGCGCAACTATGGTGTGTCGGTCTCTGAGGTGTATGAGTATGACCTGGACTCCACGCCGGAGGAGCTGGATGCGTGGTGCGCCCAGGTGGACTTTGTATTCAATCTGGCTGGGGTGAACCGTCCTCAAAACCAGGAAGAGTTTATGCAGGGCAATTTCGGCTTTGCATCTACGCTTCTTGATCGACTTCGTGAACATGGGAATACTTGCCCAGTGATGCTTTCCAGCAGTCAGCAAGCGAGCCTTACAGGTCGTTTCGGTAATAGTGAATACGGCCGCAGCAAGAAAGCCGGAGAGGACCTGTTTCTCAAATATGGTGAGGATACCGGTGCCAAAGTGTTGGTTTACCGTTTTCCGAACCTTTTTGGCAAATGGTGCCGTCCCAATTATAATAGCGCTGTGGCAACGTTCTGTAACGCGATTGCCAACGATTTGCCGTACACTGTAAATGATCCGAGTGTTGAGTTGGAATTGCTCTACATCGACGACTTGGTCGACGAGATGATCGCCTGTTTACGCGGAGAGGAACACCGTTGTGAGTTTGACGGACTGGGAGTGTTCCCGATGCAGAACGGACGGTACTGTTATGTGCCTACAACGCATAAAGCGACGCTTGGAGAGATTGTGGACCTTCTTCATAAATTTGAGGAACAGCATAGTACGCTTATCGTACCAGAGATACCATCTGGTAGTTTTGCAAAGAAACTCTACAGCACATTCCTTTCTTACCTTCCTGCCTCAAAGGTGGCATTCCCGTTGAAAACCAATGTGGATGCGAGGGGCTCTTTCACTGAGCTTATCAAGACACTGGGTAATGGCCAGTTCAGCGTGAATATCTCCAATCCGGGTATTACCAAAGGCCAGCATTGGCACAATACAAAATGGGAGTTCTTTATTGTGGTTTCTGGTAAAGCGCTCATCCAGGAACGCCGTATCGGCTCAGATGAAGTACTGAACTTTGAGGTTTCCGGAGATGAGATCAAGGCGGTACATATGCTGCCTGGTTATACTCATAATATCATCAATCTCTCGGATACCGATCCTCTGGTCACGCTGATGTGGGCGAATGAACTCTTCGATCCTAATCATCCTGATACGTATTTCGAACCTGTAGAATAATAACTATGGCAAGTTTTAAGAATAACGGAAAACTCAAATTACTCATCATCGTCGGAACTCGCCCCGAGATCATTCGCTTGGCCGCAGTCATCAATAAATGCCGAACCTATTTTGACACCATCTTGGCACATACTGGGCAGAACTATGACTATAATCTGAATGGCGTGTTCTTTAAAGACCTGAAACTCGCTGATCCCGAAGTTTATATGGATGCGGTAGGCGATGATTTGGGTGCTACGATGGGTAATATCATTGATCGGAGCTATAAACTTATGGTTTCCCTTAAGCCCGATGCCGTATTGGTGCTTGGCGATACAAACAGCTGTTTGAGCGTTATTGGAGCCAAGCGTCTCCATATTCCCATCTTCCATATGGAAGCTGGTAACCGTTGCAAGGATGAATGCCTGCCCGAAGAGACAAACCGTCGCATCGTCGACATAATCTCTGATGTGAACCTGGCCTATAGCGAGCATGCACGCCGTTATCTGGCTGAATGTGGACTGCCCAAAGAACGCACTTATGTCACAGGTAGTCCGATGGCAGAGGTGCTCCATGAGAACCTCGCTGAAATTGAAGCGAGTGATATTCATAAGCGTTTGGGCCTTGAAAAAGGGAAATACATCCTTTTAAGTGCGCATCGCGAAGAGAACATTGATACAGAAAAGAACTTCTTGTCCCTGTTCAATGCCATCAATGCAATGGCTGAGAAATACGATATGCCAATTCTTTATTCTTGCCACCCGCGCAGTCGCAAGCGTCTTGAAAGTTCAGGTTTCAAGTTGGATCCTCGTGTCATTCGTCACGAACCGCTCGGCTTCCATGACTACAATTGCTTGCAGATGAATGCCTTTGCTGTAGTCAGTGATAGCGGCACGCTGCCCGAAGAAAGCAGTTTCTTTACCAGTGTCGGACATCCATTCCCCGCAGTTTGCATTCGGACCAGCACAGAACGCCCTGAAGCCCTGGATAAAGCATGTTTCATTTTGGCCGGCATCGATGAAAAAAGTCTTTTGCAAGCCGTCGATACCGCTGTCGAAATGAATAAAGCAGGCGACCACGGAATCCCTGTTCCGAACTACGTGGATGAGAATGTCAGCACGAAAGTAGTGAAGATCATTCAGAGCTATACGGGGGTCGTTAATAAGATGGTTTGGAGGAAGTATTGAGTTGCCCTTAAGGATTAACCTTTTCTGACTCTGATTTGGTAGCCTCATAATAAGCCCTTGCTTCTCGGCAAGGGCTTTGACTATGTTATTAATTGTATTATACTATATGATCATCGACCAGTTTCTTTTGGATTCTCTCACCGCCCAGGCAAAAGCTTCACCCCGCCTTCGGATGAATCTGGACCTTCGCAACACACCGGAAGATCAGTCCCAGCGCATGCTCAATGCCATCGAACCAGGTACAGTGATGCCTATTCATCGGCACCAAAATTCTTCTGAGACCTGCATCTGTTTACGCGGACACTTCGAGGAGAATTTCTACGACGAAAACGGCAACCTCATTGAGACCATAGATATGGTGCCTGGCGGGGTTGTTCTGAATATTGAAGTAGGGCAGTGGCATAGTTTGAAGTCTCTTGAGTCCGGAACTGTGTTATTTGAAGCAAAAGATGGCCCCTATGAACCTCTTTCGGGTGAGGATGTGATGCTATAGATCGTATGGTGGAATACACAATCTCCCCCAACAACCTCCACGTCAAATCCTCTTTCACAATTTCGAAGAAGGTTTTTGAACGAGAGCTAATGGCCATCCGAGCAGAGCACCCAGATAGTCTGGTGTGGAACAGGTCGATTCGGTCGCTGGTGCGGGAATGGGCTACGCACAATGCTTTCTATGCGTTGGGGATTTTCCGGTCTCGGACTGCGCATATGGACCTGAACTGGCCTCAGGGTTGGTTGTTCCGAATGGGTTACACAATCATTGGGTGGCTGGTCTGGCCGTTTATCAAGTAGCGAAACAAGCTTAAACGAAACGATATTAATTGTATTTTTGAGAAGCAAACTGATTTTATCTTAATTATGAAGCACTTCTATCTTTTCCTTCTTGTTCCGCTGCTGGCGGTGGCTTGTTCCGGTGCGCCGGATATCGATGATTTGAAAGAGAATTCTTATCCGCTTGTTGAGCAGCTGCTTACGGAGGATGACAACGATGTTGTTTCGCATCGTCTGGACCGTTACATTCTGGATGCGCATCCGGACAAATTGACGTATACCGGTACGATCAAGACGACGGAGTTCACCAAGAAGACGGCCGAGGACGGTTCGGTCCAGGTTGACAGCGTGAAGCTGTATCGCGACGTGGTCATCACTTTCCACGGAACGGATTACGACAAATATACGGTGACTTTTTACGCCGATAAGGAGTAAGCGGTTCGCATGGGGAAGACCATTCTTGTGACTGGCAGTGCCGGGTTTATCGGGGCGAATCTGGTGATGCGCCTGCTGAAGGATATGAAGGAGGGGGCCATCGTAGGGTTGGACAATCTCAACAATTACTATGATGTCTCTCTCAAGGAATATCGCCTGCAACAGATTGAAGCGCTGAGCAACCAGATTCCGGGCGTACAGTATGCCTTCGTCCGGGGAAGCATCGCGGACAAGGCGCTGGTGGACAGGCTCTTTGAAGAGTACAGGTTCGACATCGTTGTCAATCTGGCAGCACAGGCGGGCGTGCGGTACAGCATCGAAAATCCGGATGTGTATATCGAGAGCAATATCATCGGCTTCTACAATATTCTGGAGGCGTGCCGGCATCATCCGGTGGAACATCTGGTGTATGCCAGCTCCAGTAGCGTGTACGGCGGGAACAAGAAGGTGCCTTTCAGCGTGGATGACCGGGTGGATAATCCGGTGTCGCTCTATGCGGCTACGAAGAAGAGCAATGAGCTGATGGCGCATTGCTACAGCAAGCTCTATGACTTTCCGTCGACGGGCTTGCGCTTCTTTACGGTGTATGGCCCTGCCGGGCGGCCGGATATGGCCTATTTTGGCTTCACCAATAAGTTGCTGGCCGGCAAGACAATCCAAATCTACAACTACGGCAATTGCCGCCGCGATTTTACGTACGTCGATGACATCGTGGAAGGGATTGTGCGGGTGATGGGCGGGGCTCCGGCCCGCCGTGTAGGCGAGGACGGCCTGCCCATTCCGCCGTATGCGGTTTACAACATCGGCGGCGGCCAGCCGGAGAATCTGTTGGATTTCGTTCAGATCCTGCAGGAAGAACTGCTGGCGGCAGGCGTTCTGCCTCCCGACTACGACTTCGAGGCGCACAAGGAACTCGTTCCCATGCAGCCGGGCGATGTTCCCACGACCTATGCCGACGCTTCGGCGCTGGAACTGGATTTCGGCTTCACCCCGAAGATTACGCTTCGGGAGGGTCTGCGGAAATTCGCGCAGTGGTATAAAGAGTATTACGGGTAATATTCCGTGATGCCGATGGCTCCATCATCTATGAACCAGCAGGATAGTAACCAACAAGCCTTTTTCACCCTCCTCCGTGCTGGACTCTGGGAGAAGCGCGTTCAGCTGTTTCCCTTGGGCAAGGTGGATTGGCGTGCGGTGTGCCATCTGGCGGAAGAGCAGTCCGTGACAGGCTTGCTGGCCGCGGGTCTGGAGCAAGTCGATTCGCACGATAAGGAGCTGTCTGTGCCAAAGGCGGATGTACGGCCCCTTCTGGTGCGGGTGCTGGCTATGGAGGATACCAATGCACGGATGAACCTTTTCATTGCAGATCTGTTCGGGCAGTTGCGCGAAGCGGGTATCGCGGCCGTGCTGGTGAAGGGGCAGGGGATTGCGCTGTGCTACGCACGACCGCTCTGGCGTGCGTGTGGCGATGTGGATTTGCTGCTCGATGCGGAGAATTACGAGAAGGCGAAGGCGCTTCTCACGCCTATAGCAACCAAGGTCGAGAATGAGAGCCCTTTTGTGAAGCACCTTGCCATGACGCTCAAGCCGTGGGAAGTCGAGCTGCACGGCACGCTGCGGGGCGGCGTATCAAAGCGGATGGATGCAATGATCGATGCCGTGCAGGACGAGACCTGCGCCGGCGGCAAAGTTCGAACCTGGGATAATCAGGGGGTACCGGTTCCGCTGCCCAGTGCGGATAATGATATCATCTTCATTTTTACGCATTTCCTGAAGCATTTCTTCAAGGGCGGCATCGGCCTCCGCCAGATCTGCGACTGGTGCCGTCTCCTGTGGACCTACCACGATTCGATCGACCTTGTGAAACTTGAGCAGCGCATGCGCGAAATGCGTCTGATGTCGGAATGGAAAGCTTTCGCCGCGCTGGCCGTGCTGGATCTCGGCATGCAGGCTGAGGCCATGCCGTTCTACGATCCGGCAGCGCGTTGGAAGCGGAAAGCCCATCGCATCCGCAAGTTTATCCTCCGCGTCGGCAACTTCGGCCACAACCGCGACGCCTCTTACTTCCACACCAAGTCTTTCCTGGTGCGCAAGACCATATCCCTGGGACGTCGCCTGGCTGACTTTGCGACGCATCTCTTCATTTTCCCTCTCGACGCCCTCCGCTACCTGCCCGTCGTGCTTTTCAACGGCTTCCGGGCGGCGATCAAGGGCATTTAGCTGTTTACAGGAAGCGTCCGGTGGCGCTTTCGGGACAGGCTGCGATTTGGGCGGGGGCGCCGGCGGCGACGATGCGTCCGCCGTCCGATCCGCCGCCCGGTCCCATGTCGATCACGTAATCGGCCTG
>JAEEGL016131664.1_pt1 | contig 17526 bp, 12 predicted proteins | sample 9134231 | NCBI WGS metagenome assembly JAEEGL01 (sample SAMN16246548, study PRJNA631951) | gut metagenome | biome: gut microbiome; feature: rumen; material: fiber-attached | host: Bos | place: Iran: Karaj | collected 2018-10 | reverse complement strand
CGGATTGGGTCCAGCGTCACGCTGGCGCGGAGAGTCCAGAGGGGCCGACGTCAGGCCCCTTTGGCGGGGGTTCCGGGGGCAGAGCCCCCGTCTGAACGTCTGCCCTCTTCTCAAGCGTAAGCGACTTCTTTGACAGTCTGACCCCCACCGTAAGGCGGGGGTATTTTTTATAGCTCGATACCGCGCAGCGAGCGCAGTTTGTCGATTATCGGCGGCAGGGCTTCAAGAAGGCCGTCAATGTCGGCACTTGAAGTGAGGTCGGACATTGTGATACGAATTGAACTGCGCGCTTCGTCGTGAGAAAGTCCCAGCGCCGTCAGAACGTGTGACGGGTCAAGCGACCCCGACGCGCATGCCGACCCGCTTGATACCGCGATACTGGCGAGGTCGAGCTGCAATACGAGCGCTTCACCCTCGATACCGGTAAAGGAAAAATTCACATTTGAGGCAAGGCGCCGCTCCGGGTCACCGTTGAGACGGGCGCCTTTTATTGCGGATATCCCCGAGATAAGTCTTTGCCGCAAAGCGAGCAGTTTCTTCCGCTTTGCGCCGGCACTCCCGGCCGCGGCGCGCATAGCCTCGGCAAGCCCGACTATCCCCGCGACATTCTCCGTTCCCGCGCGCTTGCCGTTCTGCTGGGCGCCGCCGAGAATGAACGGCGGCAGCGCTGCGGGCTCGCGGACATACAGCAGTCCGACACCTTTCGGGGCGTGCAGCTTGTGACCCGATACCGACAGCATATCGTATCTGCTCACATCGAGCGGGGTATTCCCGAAAGCCTGCACCGCATCGGTGTGGAAGGGTATCCCCCGCTCGCGGCAGATCGCGCCTGCCTCGTCAACGGGCTGTATCGTGCCGATCTCGTTGTTCGCTGCCATTATCGTGACAAACCCTGTGTCCGGGCATATCGCCGCTTCAAGGTCGCTTATCCGCACGATGCCGTTGTTATACACGGGCAGCCGCGTTATGCGAAAGCCCTGTTTTTCGAGAGCTTTCAGCGGCTCCAGTATGGCATGATGCTCTATCGCCGAGGTTATAATGTGAGTCTTCCCGGCTGCACGGGCGTGCTCCGCTGCCGCGAATACCGCATGGTTGTCGCTTTCCGTGCCTCCGCTTGTAAAAAAGATGCTCCGCGGCTCGCACCCGAGCACTTCCGCACACAAAGCCCGTGCCCTGTTCAGCGCAATGGCGCTCTTGCGGCCGAGCGAATACACCGACGAAGCGTTGCCGTAGCCCTCTTTCAGCCACGGGAGCATAGCGTCGAACACGTTGTCGGTAACGGCGGTGGTCGCCGCGTTGTCAAGATATATCATAGTTTTATTTCCCGCCTTATAAAAATTCCCCCCGAAAGCGGGGGGAACTGTGATTTTACTTACTTACTTACTTACTTGCTGCTGCTGTTGTTGTAGCTTTCCTGTCTTTCCATAAGGCCCTTGACGGTGTACATATTCTTCGAGCCGTCTATCGCAACGGAATAGGTCGCGCCGGTGCTCTTTAAAAGCTCGTCAAAGTCGTCCTGTCTGAGCTCCTTCTTGAGGTCACTGACCTCGCTCTCGGTCTTTTCGGGCTTGGAGAGGATATCGAGCTTCTGGACGATGTAGGAAGTGCCGTCCTCGGTGGTGATGACCTTTATGTCACCTGCCGCCATATCCATTACCTGTACCACGAAGTCCTCCGACGGGGAAGTCGCGTCCTTCTTCAGCACCTTGATAAGGCTGTCGGTTTCGGGAAGCTCTGCCTGCTCGGGCTCGGTGGGAGTTTCCTCCGTGTTCTCGTCGGTAGTTTCCTCTGTATTTTCCTCGGAAGTTTCATCGGTATTTTCGGCTTCCTCGGCAGCCTTCTCGGCCGCTTCCGCCTTTTCCTTCTCGAACTTCTCGTTGTTCTCAGCCTGCTTCAGCTCCTGATACACCTGCTCGAAGCTGCTGCCGGAAGTGATCTTGTCTGCATAGCTCTGCGCGCCGTCGCCGTTTTCAAGGGTGTACTCGATGTAATTCACCATGGAATAGTCGGTTTTCAGCGCTGTGTTTATCTCGTCCTCGGTGGCCTTGAATTCTCCCTCGTCGCCGTAGAGGAAGTCAAACAGCTTGTCCTTCTTCTTTTCCTCGATCTCGATATCGCGGAAGGACTCCTGTCCCACGCCGAGATTGCCGTAATAATCGCCCCAGATACGTGTCATACCGTACATTGCGTAATACTGGTCGGGAACCGTCCAGACCTGCTTTACCTGCGCGTCGATGTCGCTCATCTCTTCTGCGGTCAGAGTAAGTCCCTTGCTGTCGAAAAGTCTTTCCACCGCGATATACTCACGGCAGCTGTCGAGTGTCTTGTTGTCAACATAATCAGCGAACTTCATACCCGAGACCGTCTGATCGAGATAGTTGAACCCTTCCGCCGAAGTGTCGAGATCGGGCTGTTCTTCTTTGAGCTTGTTGACCGCATCAGCGACATTATCCGTCTGGCGGTAGATATATATTCCGGCGCGAAGTGCTTCGCCGTCTATAGTCACCGGGTAGGTCTGGCTGAGTGCGCAGGAACCCGCCGCCGCGGTCATTGCCGCGCATATCAGCATAAGCACCGCGGTTTTTGCCGATTTCTTCATAACTTATATCCTTCTTTCGTTATATTCAAGTTTCCGCTGCAAATGACAACAGAACCCGCCTGTTATCTTAATGTTATATTCTTCTCGCCAAGGGCTTTGAGTATCTTCTCGACCGACTTGTCGGCTTCCTCGGCCTCCATGGTCTTGTCCTCACGGCGCATAACGAGCTTGTACGAAAGGCTCTTTTTCCCTTCGGGAACGCCCGTGCCTTTGTACATATCGAACAGTGTCACCTGCTCGAGGTGCTTGCCCGCGCTCTTTATGATGCCGATGATATCGCCGCTCTCAACGCTGTCGTCGCACACAAGGCTCAGGTCACGCGTTATAGCCGGGAATTTCGGCAGCTGCTTGTACTTGATGTCGTCTGCCGCAAGCTCACACATTGCCGCGATATCGAGCTCCGCGATGTAGATGCGCTCCCTGACGCCGTAGTTCTCGCTCACAATGGGGTGCAGCTCGCCGAGTATGCCTATCTCGTTATCGCCGGCAACCACCTTTGCGCAGCGGCCGGTGTGGAACGTCGAGTTCACGGACTTGACGAATTTCGCCTCAATGCCTGTTTCGTCGAGCACGGCTTCAACTATGCCTTTGAGCGTGAAGAAATCCTCGTCGGGGCCATAAGCGCCGATGCAGAGGATATCGCGCTCCTCGGGCAGCTCCTCGACCGTAGCCTTCGGGATGTATATGCGTCCCGGCTCGAAAAATCTTCCGGCGGGAGTGCGGTTGTTGATATTGCGGACGATGAGCTCGGTCATAGAGGGTATCATCGTTGTACGCATTACGCTTGTGTCCTCGCCGAGCGGGTCGAGCAGCGTAACGCTCTTTCTGCTTTCCGCATCGAGGCGTATCTTCTCATACCACTTGGGCGAGATGAAGCTGAATGTCATTGTTTCGGAGCAGCCCTGTGCGAGCATGATGCCGACGAGCTTATCCGAGAACCGCTGTTCTTTTGTTATCCTGCTGCGGCTCGAAAGCTTCGGTATCGTGGACGCGATACGGTTGTAGCCGTAAATTCTCGCGACTTCCTCGCCGATGTCGCAGGGCAGGTTCATATCTATACGAACGCTGGGAACGGTGATCTCGTGGGTCGCACGGTCATACACGAAGCCCAGTCTTTCGAGAATGTCTATCTGCTCCTCCTCGGGGATATCCGCGCCGAGGAAGCTGTTTACCCACTTGTAGTCGTGTTTCAGCTTGTGGGGTGTCTTGTTGGAATTGTCAATGTCTATGACGGTATTCACTACCTCGCCGCAGCCGAGCATTTCCACGAGCTGCAATGCACGGTAGAGCGCGTTTTTCGCGTTTATCGGGTCGAGACCCTTTTCAAAACGGGCGCTGGATTCGGTGCGCTCGCCTATCTTTCTTGCCGTTCTGCGTATGGATACGCCGTCGAAGCAGGCCGCCTCGAAAATGACTTCGGTGGTATCGTCCCAGATGCCGCTGTATTCGCCGCCCATTACGCCTGCGACAGCCATAGGCTTCTCTGCATCCGCGATAACGAGCATCTCGGGGGAAAGCTTGACAGGCTCTTTTGCCTCGTCGAGCAGTTTCAGGGTCTCGCCGTCCTTAGCGTTGCGGACAACTATCTTGTTTCCTGCAACGTAGCGCGCGTCAAAAGCGTGCATGGGGTGGCCGTATTCGAGCATAACGAAGTTGGTTATATCAACGAGGTTGTTTATCGCGCGGACGCCGCTCGCACGCAGTCTTTCGACCATCCAGCGGGGCGAGGGAGCTATTTTCACGTTTTTTACCTTTGCTGCCATATAGCGCGAGCAGAGTTTAGTATTCTCCACATTAACGGAGAGCTCCGCATTTATATCTGCGTCGATACCCTTGAAGGTGGGCTCCTTAACGTCATAGGGGAGCCTGAATGTAGCGCTTGTCTCGCGTGCAAGTCCGAGCACGGAGAGGCAGTCCGGGCGGTTGTTGGTTATCTCAAACTCGACGCTTATGTCGTCCAGTCCAACGACTTTCAGAACATCGTCGCCGGGCTTCATCTTGTCGAAATCGGGGTCATCATTGAGCACGAGAACGCCGTCGGGCGAGGAATACGGGAAATCAGCGTTGTCCATGCCGAGCTCGTTGAAAGAGCAGAACATACCGCAACTTTCGGCGCCGCGAAGCTTGCCCTTCTTGATCTTTACGGTCTTGCCGTTCTCGCGGTCGATAACGGTGCCGCCGTCAAGCACTACGGGGATATATGCCCCAACCGTCACATTGGTCGCAGCCGTAACGATCTGTATGGGCGCAGCCTGTCCGATATCCACCTGACAGATCCACAGCTTGTCGCTGTCCTCGTGCTTCTTTATTTCAAGCACCTTTCCGACAACGACCTTATCGACTTCGCCGCGCATCTCGTGATACGTCTCAACTTTCGAGCCGCTCATGGTGATCCCGGCAACAAATTCTTTTATCGGCATATCGGCCTTAACATAGTCGTTAAGCCATTTCATAGACAAATTCATGTCTGTGTCCTCCTGATAGCGCAGTGCAGAAGCGCGGCTTCAGGCCGCGCCGCCTTTCCAGGCAGGACGGGGCCTACGCGGCCCTCGACCCGCGGCAGCGTGACGCTGCACCCAAAGATATTATATTTTTAGTTTCTGCGCTGACCTTGAGTTTCAACAAACTCTCAACAGGTGCAGTGCATAGCAAAAGTTCTCAACGCTTTCGGTTCCTTTGTCGTACAAAGGAACTGGTGAGGGAGTTTGAGGGAGAGGCAAAGCCTCTTCCTCATGCGCGTAAGCGCAGTCTCGAGCGGCAGCGGCTCTCTTGTCAGCGGCTCTCTCAGAACTGGGAGAGGAACCGAGCGTCGTTCTCGTACAGCAGGCGCATGTCGTCGATGTTATAGCGCATCATAGCAATTCTTTCGAGACCGATACCGAACGCGAAGCCGCTGTACTCATCGGGGTCGATACCGCAGTTTTTGAGCACCTGCGGGTGAACCACGCCGGAGCCGAGCATTTCTATCCAGCCCTCGTACTTACAGAGCGGGCAGCCCTTGCCGCCGCACTTGAAGCAGGAGAGATCGACTTCTGCGGAAGGCTCGGTATAGGGGAAGTGGTGCGGTCTGAAACGCAGCTTAACGTCGTTGCCGTAAAGGCTCTTTGCGAAGTTCTCAAGAGTGCCTTTAAGGTCGCCGAATGTGATGTTCTTATCTATCACCAAGCCCTCGCACTGGTGGAAAATCGGCGAGTGTGTGCCGTCCACGGCATCGGGGCGATATACGCGCCCGGGGCTTATTATCGCTATCGGAGGCTTCTCTTTAAGCATCGTGCGTATCTGCACGGAGGATGTCTGTGTGCGGAGCAGTACGTTATCCGTGATGTAGAATGTGTCGCTCTTTTCGCGGGCGGGGTGTCCCTCGTCGGTATTGAGCATATCAAAGACGTATTTCACTTCCTCGACCTCGGGGCCGTCAACTACGGTGTAGCCCATTCCGCGGAATATGGATTTCAGATCTTCAAGCACTATGCTCAGCGGATGACGGGTGCCGACAGAGCGCTTTGTTCCGGGCATGGTAACATCGACCGCCTCGGCTTTGAGCTTCTGCTCGATAACTGCCGCTTTGAGCGCAGCAGCTTTCTCGTTGATCGCTGTCTCGAGCTGTGTGCGTACATCGTTTGCGAGCTGTCCCATGACGGGTCTTTCCTCTGCGGAAAGCTGACCCATCTGCTTTAATATCGCGGTAAGCTCGCCTTTCTTGCCGAGGAACCTTACGCGAAGGTCGTCGAGAGCCTTTGTATCGGTAAGCGCCGCTATTTCTGCGGCCGCCTGCTCCTTTATCTTCCGAAGCTGTTCTTTCATCGCTTGCTCCTTTTTGATCAACGTTTCTGTCTCCCCCGTTTCCGGCGAGGAGAAAGAAACAATGAATTAACTGTATAGGTAGCGGCTTTGCCGCTGGCACCCCCTACCGGAATCGAACCGATAACTAACCCTTAGGAGGGGTTTGTTATATCCATTTAACTAAGGAGGCGTATAGTGCGCATTTCCGTGCCAAGGGCGCGAAAAACACACTCTCACTGTATAACTTTATTATTATACTACTATTTTTCCAAAAAAACAAGAGAATTTTGAAAAATTTCAGAAAATACACAAAAACCCGGGGCTTATGGGCCTCGGGTTTGTACTTATTATGCGGATTAATGCAATTCTGCCGGTTTCGTCACGATTCAGATATGTCGCGAAGCGACACCACAATTGCTAATTATCAATTATCAATTGTAAATTAATCCCAGATGTCCGGGAACTGCATTTCGAGGTCTTTGAGGTTCTTTTTGAGGGTCTCTTCTTCCTCTTTGAGTTCGGCCTTGCGCTTGGGGGAGATAAAGGTCTTGCTGAGTTCGGCCTGTACCTCGAGGAGGGTCTTTCTGAGCGGATCGCGGCGGCGCTGGTAGAGCTGCTTGCGCTCTTCCTTTTCCTGGCGCATACGACGCTCGCGCTCGATAGCTTCCTTTTCCTCACGCTCTGCCTGGAGTCTTGCTCGCTGCTCGGCAACTTCACGGCGTTCTTCCTCGATACGCTTTACGATAGCGCCGTTGAGTGCTTCATAGCGTTCTTTCTGCTCGGGTGTGGCGAAACGCAGAGCTTTCTTGAAGTTCTTGTCGTCGGTGACGGTCTGCGGCAGTGTCGGTATCTCTTCCTCGCTGTGCAGCTTGCACTCGGCGAGAAGCTTGCCTATGTAGGCTCTCGAATCCTCGATATCTATGTCGAGGATCTTGTCGAAGTAGGAATCCGCGGTCTCGAACTCGCCGTCTTCAAGGAACATATATGCGCGCTTTACAAGGTTCTCCTTGTTTGCGGCGGTGGCGGTAACGAGTGCGTCGGGAACTATCGCGTTGACTTCGGGCTTTAAGATAGACTCGATCTTGTCGGAGACCTCACGCATGAACTCGTCATCGGAGAGGTCGAACGCAGAATCGTTCCACACAAGAGCCTCGGGGAGCTGCTGGAAAGTGATGTTCTTCGAGTTGAAAATGGGGAATACCAGCTTATCCTTTGCGGTCGTGAGCTCTTTTGCGAAAGCGTTCACTGCATATTCGAGATAACCGCTGTGGCAGTCCTCGAACGTGGAGAACATCGGGAGCATGATACGCGAATGCTTGAGCGCATAGACGATCTGGGCAGCTTTTTCAACCGAGTCCATATCTTTAAGTGTCTCGGGTGCATAAAACACGCTGAAATTGAGGTTTTCGGTAAAGCGGAGGAAGACCCTGTCGCCGTCGAGGTCGTTATCGACGGTGGCATCCTCACGGCTGAGAACGAACACATCGTATTCCTTCTCCTGTGTCATAATGTTGCGGGTTATGCTGATGGTATCCTCGAGGCTTCCCGCGAGCGCGGTAAATCCCGCCTGGGTATCCTCGGTCGCGTAGTAGAGAGCGCGCTTGTAGCTTTCACTTTCGGCGAGCGCGGGCAGAGCGGTTATATCCTTTCTGCACACGGGGAAGCGGGACGAGCCCTCACGCACATACTGTATGCCATACTGGCAGAGCATGAGCGTCCAGTAAGCCTCGCTGTCATCGGGGTTATCCTCAACGAGCTTTTCGGCAAGTGCCTTTGCTTCGTCGAAGCGGAATGTATTTCTCAGATAGGTTATCCTGTTGAGCTTTTTTATATCGGACTTGGGGTAGATAAGTGAATTGCCGCAGCCTGCGCATTTTCCGACAGCGCCGGTCTCATCGGGCGTCACATCGCCGCCGCAGATACCGCAGACGAGCTTTATTTCATACATCGTATATTCCCTCCACAAAAAATTTTGATACAAAAATATTATATATCAAATTTCCCCTGCTGTCAATAATTTGTTATTATATTTGGTAGTTTTGACTTTTTTTTACCAATAATTTTAGAAGTAATGCCAATACGGGGTAAAGCCCACTCCCCTGCTCCCCCTCCCTCGGGAGGGGGAGCGTTTCTGTTGTGGGGACTGCGTCCCCATTTCCCTGTGGTTTTGCGGGGAATAAAGAATTAGTTCTTGCATTTCAGACGGAAATGTGTTATAATAATTTCATGGAAGAAAGGAAGGATAATTATGTACATATATCGTTCCGGAGCGGTCGGAGAGACCGTCCGCGAGATGATCGAAACCACAAAGAACGCGATACAGACGGGTTCTGTCGATAACACCGGATTTTCCGATGTTCTGCGCACGAAGCTTGACAGTATCGAAGAAAGCACCCGAGTTGTGGGAACTCCCCGTTCCGAGAGCTCGTCCCTGCTCGGGAGAACCGACGCGAGCACTATACTTTACGCGCTGCAGAACGCCGATACCGACACTACCGCAGCGGCGGTGGTAAGCTCACTCGGCCTTGCAAGCGCGACCGACAACACTTCAAAGACCGACGCGGACAAGCTCGTTTCCGCGATAAACCTGTTCAAAGCCTCCGAGGGCGCGGATGACAGCGTGCTCAAAACGCAGCTTGCCGACCTCGTACCGAAGTTCAACACACTGCTCAGCGATCTTGCGACGCAGGCCGGAACCTCGGGGACCATGTATTCGGGTCTGCTGAAGACTGCCGTACAGTCGGCCGGTGACGCTCTCGCAAGCGCCGGTATCACAGCTTCCGAGGACGGGAAGCTCACCTTTGACCCCGAGAAATTCTCCTCCGCGGAGCTTGCAGATTTTCTCAATACAGTCTCGACCGCTGCGGGAAATCTCTCGACCTATGCGTCGTCGATTTTCTCGACCGGAAGCAGCCTGCTTGATTTCCTCGGTACTTCCGGGACAGATGTGACTTCTTCTGCCGCGAATTATTATGACACGCTGCTGAATACACTGAACTGATAAACCCGTTATAACAAGAGCGCCCTCGCCGGAAAAGCGGGGGCGCTGTTTTGTTGTTTAGCAGAGTTTTATCTGTTTTCGCCCGCGGATATGTCGGGTGCTTTATTTGCGGCTACCTGCCTGCGGTGAGAGTTACTTTTCTCAATACGTCAGGATTATCTCTTTGCCGCTGAGGAAGTTATCTATGTTGGCGTAGAGCTGGGTGGTGTACATTTTACGGGTCTTGAAGAGGTTCTGGCCGTTGACCTCTATTATCACCTTGCGGTCGGTGTTTGAGCTGTAGAAACGCACAGTGTCCTTACCGTCTATTCCGTCTTTCTTATCGGCGTAGTTATAATTTATCTCGGCAATAAGCTCGCCCTTGTCCTCGTCAAAGTAGAGTTCCTCGCCCGAAGCCGATATAAAATACTGGTACAGATCCTTGACGGGCTGCTCGGCTGTGGGCTCGCCGTTGAGGGTGAACTTATACTCGTCCTGCTCATTCTCGCTCTGCGCCTTGATCGTTTCGATCCCTATATTGACCGCTCTGCCCTCGGGGTCGCTGTAGGTCACGCTGTCGAGAGAGTAGATATACGGCATAAGGAACAGCTTGGAAATAAGCTGCTCGGGATTGATCTGCATTGCCGCTATGCTTGACGCGTCGAAGCAGTACAGCACATCCGGCACTTCACTTGTTATGCCGTAGAAGCCGCTCACCTTCCTCGTTTCGGTGCCGTCTTCATTCGTTGTGGTATCGACTATCGCCTTGCCGAGCGTTACGGTGTATGTCTTGATGTTGGATTCTGTCGTTATCACGCAGAGCGGCTCGTTCAGACCCGTAAGCTCGCGCACCTTGTCATTTAAGCCCACACCCTCGCAGGAAGATGCAGTCAGGCCGAAAACGCTGTACATGAAGTTCGGCGAGTCGGTAAGGTCTGCATACGCGGAATACGGGCTCACCATACGGTAGGAATACACCTGTATGTCTCCCTCGTTCTCGGGCTTGATGCTTTCGATGACAAGCGGAACTTCAAGGTCGAAGCGCTCTACCGTCATCTTCTTTACTTCCTCGCTCGTTGCGTCGTAGTCCGGCACCGCTTCAAGCTTCACAAAGCCGTATTTGTTCCCGAGGAAGTCGCTGACCTTGCTCTTGTTGAGCGTATAGACATTCTTGTCGTCGGCCGTGATGTATATTGCCGTTGACGATGTGGGAACTTCTATACCAAGTTTGAGCGTGAATTCCGAGCCGTCGGTGAATTTCGCCTTTACGGTAGCTTTCGGCGTGTCAAGCCCGTATTTCGCAAGCTCTGCGGTGTCGGCAACTTCTTCGGCGAATTCCTTTGCTTCGAGGGAAATGATGTTCCCGACATCGGTGGAAATTGTGGAATAATTCAGCGGCGCGGCGGCAATGTCGGTTATCGTCCACTCGATCTTCCCGTCGGCGTCGGTATTGCCGCTCTGTGTTATAGAGTAGCTGCCGCTGTCATTCGTTACATCAACGCTCACAGTGTCGCTCTCGGTGCGGTCACAAAGCGTGAGCTTCGCCGCTTCCTCTATAGCAAGGGCAGGTTCCTCGGCAGTGGTCTTTGTCGATGTCCCGACATCCTTCTGCGGGGCGGTGAGCAGCAGAACGGCGGTAACACCGCCGAGCACGGCAAGTCCCGTTCCCGATAATAACAGTATTCTTGTGTTTTTCTTCATAACAAATGCCCTCTATTCGCCGTTCTCCCCCGCTTATGGCGGGGGAGAACGGCGGGTTTTATTATAGGCAATACCGCACAAAGAGACGCACGCGTCTCACTTGCATATTATTCCGGCATATTGTACAGAAATTTCTTGACTTACGCCAGTAAGCCTGCAAAATTTCTGTACAATCTGCCGAAGAATCTGACTGCGCGATACACACACGCTCTTTGTGCGGTATTGCCTATTTATTACAGTCTTCTTCTCTTTGCCCAGACGATAATCCCGATCACTATCACGATAACGGGGATGAATACCGCAAAGACGAGGCCTATCCAGAGCTGCTGGTTCGCGGTTATCTCGTAGTTCTCGGCGGTGAAGGTCTTTTCGACCACCTTTACGGTCTCGACAACGTTGTCGGAGTTGGTGTCGAAGAGTGTCAGCGCAAGCTCGCCGTTGCTGTAGTTGGAAGCGGTGGTGAAGGTCTCCGAGAATAGCAGGTCGCTGCCGACAACGATGACCTTGCTGTAAACGGGGTCAATGCCGCCCTCGAACTGCACCTTTGAAGCTTCGACCACGATGTCGTAGCCGGAGGTCTCCGCGCTGTTCGGATCCCAGTTCTCGTCGGCATCGAACGGATAGAGTATGCAGTTCTCGCCGTAAGACTTCACGAGCGCGGTGTTCTTCATATTGCCTTCTTCCGACCAGAGCTGCTGCACGGGGCGCATATAGAAGCCGATGAGCGAAGCGCCGGAAGCCTTCTTCATATTGTTGTAATACTCGGTGTCGTTGGGCATATCGAGATCCTGCAGAACGCCGCTCATTCCCATATAGGAGCGGGCGTAGTTCTTGTCGCCCTGTATCACATAGCCTCTGCCAACGGAGAGACCCCATTCCTTCAGATATTCGTCGAGGTTGGGGGTTTCCGCGACATCGGGTGTGGCGAGGTAAACGAGATTCTTGCCGTACTTTCCGCCGTTGGAGAGCCATTCATCGACCTTTGTTATCGAATCGAGGCTGTAGTCCTTTGTGGGGCCGTACATAACGAGTATGTCCGTGTCCTCGGGGATAGCGTCAACGCGCTCTATTTCCACGGTCTCGGTGACATACGCGTTGTCGGTGAGTATCTTTTCGAGCGCGGAGCTGTCGGATTCACCGTAGCCGGTCACGAATCTCACGATGGTGGGGTTCTGTCTTGAAACGGACATTATTGCGGAAACGAGCTGTTCCTCGGCAAAGCTTGCGGTCTTGGTGATATACTGCGACATATCCATACCCATGCTCGAATACATCGACACCTGCTCATAGGTGTAGTCGTTGCCGTCGCTGAGCGTGTACTTGATGAAGTCGTTGATGCTGAGTATGCGGTATCTGCCGGTCGTACCGCTCTGTACCACTATCTGATAGTTTTTGAGCGTTTCGGTGTACTGCGACGAGAAATCCGGGTCGGTGAGCAGGTTGACGTATTTCACTTCAAACCTGTTGTTTATTGATGCCATTTTCTCGAGGAACTCGACCACCTGCTTGTAGAACGTTCCGGCATTCTCGAGCGTTTCACGTTCCGCGGTGACGTAGAATTTCACATCGTCGTCAACGCCCGCGATGAAGTCCTTTGTCTCGTCTCCGAGCGAGAACATCGCGCCCGTGGTGAGGTCAACTTCGAGGCTGAAACGGTCGAGCACGAGGTTCAGTATGACATTTACCAGCACCACAGCGGCAATGAACATTATCGTGAATACGACAGACAGCGAGCCGTGTTTGAGCTTCTTTGAATTAAACTTCTTTTTGGCGGGCTTTTCCGCCGCGGGAGCAGCTTCCTCGGTGTTTTCAGCCTGTTCTGCCGTTTCTTTGGCAGTTCCGGTCTCAGTCACTTCGATATTCTCTGCCGTTTCTTCGACAGTTTCGGTCTCAGTCACTTCGATATTCTCTGCCGTTTCTTCGACAGTTTCATTCTTTATATCTTCATTCTCTGCCATTTATAGAAATCTCCTTGTTTTCGCCAGAATAAAATATTGGGTCCAGCGTCACGCTGGCGCCGGTGCAGGGCGGCGTCAGCCCTGCCGCTGCCCGCGTAGGGCAGTCTGTCAGAATGTTCCATTCTGACAGACATCTCTCACGCCCAGCGGCGTCTTTCGAGAACTCTTACTGTTACGAACAGGAAGACTGCTGTAACGCTGATGAAGAACACCACGCCGCCTATGGAGAAGATACCGGTGGTGAACTCGCTGTAGCGGTCGAACACCGAGATATCTTTGAGGATATTGGAGATAAACTCCACGGGGATGACCGAAGCCACGACATTTATCAGTGCGAGCGCGACATTTACGCCAATGGAGCCGATAGCGGCGACCATCTGGCTTTCGGTGAGGCTTGACACGAAAAGTCCCGAGGAAACGAAGACAGCGCCGATGAGGGCGAGGGCGGTGAAATTGCCGAAGATAAGCGCCCAGTTGACGGTAACGAAGCATCCGAGCACGATCCCGTAGGAGAGCATCACGATATCACCGAGCATGAACACGATGTACGCGGCGAGGAATTTTCCCGCGACGAGCCTGAAAAGCCCGATAGGCGCAGTCAGCAGGAGCTGGTCGGTGCGCATCTTGTTTTCGTCTGCCATAAGGCGCATAGTCAGCACGGGGACGAAGACCATATAAACGTAGAACATCCCGAGGAACACCATTGAAACGTCCGTCCCGCCCACGCTCAGCGTGAACAGCCAGAAGAACGCTCCCGAGAACAGGAAGGATATCGCGATGAACACATATCCGATAGGTGATCTGAAATACGCGGAGAATTCGCGTTTGAGTATTGCGCCCATTACTTATCCCCTCCTTTTTCGAGCAGGTCGAATTTTTCTTCGGTCTTTTCGGCACCGCCGTATTCGTCGCCCGTGGTGAGCTTTAAGAACACCTCTTCGAGCGACAGTTCGTTCGATTTCATCATCAGGATCGGGTAGTTGCGGGAAGCGAGCTTGCGGAAGATGTCGCGGCGCACGTCCGTGCCTTCCTTCGACTCAACGTGGTATTCCCACACCTTCTCATCGACCTGTCTGCCGACGAATACCCGCTCAACATCGGTAACGGACGAAAGCAGCTTGCTGATATCCTCGCTCGCCCCGTCTATCTGCATTATCAGTTTGTGGTCGGACGAGAGGTTGCGGGCAAGCGTATCGGCGTTGTCGTTTGCAACGATTCGTCCCTTGTTGATAACAACGATGTGGTCGCATACCGCCTGTACCTCGGGAAGTATGTGCGACGACAGTATAACGGTGTGGTTTCGCCCGAGCCGCTTTATCAGCGTGCGTATCTCGATTATCTGCTTCGGGTCAAGGCCGACGGTAGGCTCGTCAAGTATCAGCACTTTCGGGTTGCCCACCAGCGCCTGTGCAAATCCCACTCTCTGTTTGTAGCCTTTCGAGAGGTTCTTGATAAGACGCTTGCGCACGTCCTCCAGCTTCACTATCTCGCAGATCTCGTTCAGATGTGATTTTTTCGGCAGCTTGCATTTTTTAAGGCTGTAAACGAAGTCGAGATACTCGTTCACCGTCATATCAAAATATAAAGGCGGCATCTCCGGCAGATAGCCGATGAAGCTCTTGGCTTTAATGGGGTCTTCAAGTATATCTACCCCGTTTATAAGAGCCTGCCCCTCCGTCGAGGAAATGTACCCCGTCAGTATGTTCATAGTCGTGGATTTTCCCGCACCGTTCGGTCCCAGAAATCCGAGCACCTGCCCGTCTTCCGCCGTGAACGATATGTTATCCACCGCCTTCTTTGACCCGTAACTCTTAGTCAGATTCCTGACCTCTATCATATAGAAACCTCCTCAGAGAGTCGCTGCGCTTGAGAGACGCGCTTACGCGCATGAGGAAGAGGCGCTGCCTCTCCCTCAGACTCCCTCACCGGTTCCTTTGTACGACAAAGGAACCGAAAGCGCAGTGTTATTGTATTAAATAGTAATGTCTTAACGTGATATCTGTATGAAGATATATTGAAAATGCGCTGTAGGCTTTATAAATATTCTTTGGGTCCAGCGTCACGCTGGCGCGGATCGAGCCTGCGTAAGGCTCGTCCCGTCCGGAAGGACAGTCTGTCAGAATGTTCCATTCTGACAGACATCTCTCTTGTCTGTCTCGAGCTGGGATTTCAGCTCATCGAGACTGTCGAACTTCTGCTCGCCGCGCAGGTATTTTATCAGCTCGACGCGTATGACCTTGTCGTAAAGGTCGCCGCTGTAGCCGATAATGTGCGTTTCCATATTTTCGGTGCCGTCGTTCTTTACCGTCGGTTTTATGCCGATATTTGTTATCGACGGGAACATTTCGCTGCCGATATGAGTATAGCTTGCGTAAACACCGCGCTTCGGATGCACCATAAAATCGGGTATTACCTGATTTATGGTCGGAAAGCCTATCGTGCGTCCAAGCTGTTTTCCGTGCAGCACCGGCAGAGTGTATGAAAACGCGTGTCCGAGCATGATCATGGCACGTTCGGCATTACCTTCGCGTAAAAGCTCCCGTATGCCCGTAGAGCTCACCGGTACCCCGTCAATGCTGTACTGCGGCACCGCCTCAAACTCTATGCCGTTTTTCGCGCAAAGCTCCGCGAGCAGCGCGGCATCGCCCTTCCCGCCCCTTCCGAAGCGGAAATCCTCGCCGCACGTCACATAAGCCGCGTTCATGTCGCTGATTATAATTTCCTTGAAGAAGCGCTCGGGCGACATATTGCGTATGCGGCTGAACTTATACGCGACTATATATTGCGCGCCGCACAGCATGAGCGTTTTTTTCTTGTCCTCGTAGGTCATAAGGCACATATCCCTGCGGCCGCCGAATTTAGGCAGGGCAGGCTCACCTCTGAACGTCATAACGGACACCGGTATGTCAAGTCGTTCTCCGGCTCTGCGTGCGGTGCTTATGACGGCCTTGTGCCCCATGTGCATACCGTCGAAAAATCCGAGCGCTGCGGCTGTCTTCCCTATCACGTCATTTTCAGCCCCTTCAGCTCGGACAGGTCTTTAAGTCCGTTCGGGGCTTCCTCATTTATGACCATATCGTCGGGTCTGGAAGCAGCCGCGGAGGCAGCTCCGGCCGGCTTTTTCTCGCGCTCGGGCATTGCGTAGAAACGCTGCACCACCGCGAGGTCGCCGTTCTCGCCCCTGTTTCCTATCGCGATTATCTTGCCGCCCGCCGACAAAATGCGGTAGGGTCCTTGCTCACGGTCGAGGTTGACACGGTCGATATCAAGCACGACGCCGTTCATGAACATTCTCGTCTGCTGTTCGGAGAGTCTTGCAGCGGGCAGGGAGTTGAAGATGATGTCAATGGGCATCAGCAGCTTCTCCACTGCGTCCTTGCCGCCTTTTTCGCTTGCCTCGCGTATCTCGCCTATCTTATAGCAGTCGCGCAGGGTGAAATTCCCCGAGCGTGTGCGTTCGAGACTGGTCATTATCGCGCCCGTGCCGACTTCTACGCCCATATCGTGTATCAGCGTGCGGATGTACGTTCCCCGTGAGCAGGAAACGGTCATTACCGCGGAAAAGTCGTCGAAATGCTCGAAGGTGAGCGAGTATATCCTGACCGGCCGCGGTTCGCGCGCTATCTCTATCCCCTTTCGGGCGAGCTCGTAAAGCCTCTGCCCGTCCACCTGTACCGCGCTGTACATCGGCGGGGTCTGCATGAGCTCCCCCGTGAACCGTTCCACGAGCTTGTACTGCATATTCCGCGGAACGGGTGTCTCGCAGGTGGAGAGCACCTTTCCCGTGAAATCCTGTGTGTCGGTGGTAACGCCGAAGCGTATCCCCGCGCGGTATTCTTTTGTATTATTGGGGCAGTAATCCACCGCTTTGGTGGCATTTCCCACAAAAATCGGAAGAACTCCCTCCGCCATCGGATCGAGAGTTCCGCCGTGTCCTATTTTCTTTGTTCCGCAGAAGCGCCGCATCATCGCGACCACGTCGAATGAGGTGTAGCCCTTCTCCTTGTAAATGCAGATGACACCGTTCATGCAAGCGCCTTTCCTATTACCTCTACGAGCTGTTTCTTGGCATCGGCGAGGCTCGTGTTGTAGAACGAGCAGCCTGCGGCCTTTGTGTGACCGCCGCCGCCGAATTCCGAGCATATTTTCTGTACATCGACAGTCGAGTTCGAGCGCAGTGACGCCTTCCAACTGCCGTTCGGGCGCTGTTTGAAAACAACGCCGACTTCCACGCCTTCGATCATTCTCGGGATAGCGGAAAGCCCGTTGGAGTCCTCGGAATCGACGGAATCGAGCTGTTCCTTCGTGAGCGATACCAGCGCACATTTTCCGTCGCAGTAGTATTCAATGTCGCGGTAGATAGTCTCTTCCAGCGCGATGCGCGCCTTTGTCTTCATATCGAAGAAGACGTAGTCTATCCGCGAGTGGTCAAAGTCGTATTCCAGCAGCTCCGCCGCGATACGGTGAGTTGCCGCAGTCGCGCAGGAGTATTTGAAGCAGCCCGT
>JAEEGL012933181.1_pt1 | contig 17526 bp, 19 predicted proteins | sample 9134231 | NCBI WGS metagenome assembly JAEEGL01 (sample SAMN16246548, study PRJNA631951) | gut metagenome | biome: gut microbiome; feature: rumen; material: fiber-attached | host: Bos | place: Iran: Karaj | collected 2018-10 | reverse complement strand
TGCAGAGTAGCTATGTGCGGAAGGGATAAACGCTGAAAGCATCTAAGCGTGAAGCCCCCTTCAAGATGAATTTTCCCATTAGTAATAAGTAAGTGTCGTTGAAGACTACAACGTTGATAGGCAGGAGGTGGAAGAGTAGCAATACTTTGAGCTGACCTGTACTAATAACACGAGGATTTAATCCTAATTATTATTTGTTTGTGCATTATCATGTTTTTAAAGGACAAAATCCTTTATTGGTGACGATAGCTAAGTGGATACACCTCTTCCCATCCCGAACAGAGTAGTTAAGCACTTATACGCCGAAGATAGTTTCTTGCGAAAATAGGTAGTTGCCAATTTTTTTTTTGCGCTAAATTTCGTATTTAGCGCTTTTTATATGTTTTTTTAAAATTTTTGCTGGTTTATTTATATTATTATTGTGAAAACTTGTCTATTGTTTGTAAATTATTACATAATAGTTGAAAATAGATAATTAAAATTGTTATAATGTTTTTGGTGATACAGTATGAATTACAAATATACATCTAGATCTGAAGAAGACACTATGGAAATAGCTGAAAATCTAGAGAGTGAAAAATTCCCTGGAATGGTTATTTGTTTGGATGGAGAATTAGGAAGTGGTAAGACTGTTTTTGTTAAAGGTTTTGCAAAGGCACTAGGTTTAAACGAAACAATTACAAGTCCTACTTTTAGTTTAGTTAAAGAATATCCTGATGGTGAAATGCCATTATATCATATGGATGTTTATCGACTAGATGATGCAAAGGAAGATTTTGGTTTAAAGGATTATCTTAATCAAGATGGTGTAGTTATTATAGAATGGCCTGAGATGATTCAAGATCAACTTCCTGAGGAAAGATTGGATATAAGATTTAAAGTAATTGATGAAAATACAAGAGTATTAGTATTCACACCATATGGTGAAAAATACGAAGATCTATGTCAATCTGTTTTATAACTCGAAAGAGTTTTTTTTTGGCTTAATTTATGATATAATAGGGCGGTTGAAAGAGGGATTATTATGTATTCATTATTTATTGATACACATGATAAGAATGTAGTAATAGTTTTATTTAAAGATGGAAAAGCTATTAATTCTAAGAATATCTCTACTAATAGTAAACATAGTCAAGTTACTTTGCCTACTATAAGAGATGTTTTAAATGAATCAAGTATTGATGTATGTGATTTAAATGAAATATTAGTAGTAAATGGACCTGGTTCTTTTACTGGTGAAAGAATTGCTGTTACTATAGCTAAAACTATTGCATATGCATTAAATATTCCTATTAAGACATTAGATTCTTTATCTATTATGGCTGTTAATGTTGATGGTAAAAAGGTAATAGCAAATGAGGATAAAAATGGCGCATTTGTAGGCTTTTTTGATAAAGACAATAATTTATTAGAAGATATTAAATACATGCCAAAATCAGCCTATGAAGAGCTTAAAAATAACAATGAAGTAATTAATAATATTGAAATCGACTATAGCAAAGTTTATAAATATAGTAAAAAGTTAAAATCTATAAATCCTCATAATGTTAAACCATTATATGCTAAAGGAATTACTGGTTTAAATGATAAATAAAATAGATATTAAAGATAGTGATTATTTTTATAAATTAGGTAAGGAATTAAATAATAATTTTAATAATTTATATAATTTAGATGAATTATTAAAATCCAAATATGATTTTATATATGGTTATTACATAGACGATAATTTAGTTGGTTTTATTCATATTAATAAACTATATGAAAATATGGATATTGTTAATATAGTAGTTAGTAAGGAATATCGTAATAAAGGTATAGGAACTAAATTATTAAATTATACTGTTGATAATTATAAAGATATCAACAATATAATGTTAGAAGTTAGAGAAAGTAATAATACAGCTATTGATTTTTATAAGAAAAATAATTTTAAGATAATTAATGTAAGAAAGAAATATTATGGTAATGAAGATGCATTAATTATGAAAAGAGATGTTATAAATGAAGAAAAATAAAGATGTGTACATATTAGGTATTGAATCTTCTTGTGATGAGACTAGTATGGCTATTATTAAAAATGGGTGTGAATGTGTTTATTTAACTGTTTTAACTCAAATGGATACACATGCTGAATTTGGTGGTGTTGTTCCTGAAATAGCATCTAGAATGCATACAGAGAATGTTACAATGGTTTTAGAAGAAACACTAAATAAAGCTAATATGACAATGGATCAAATAGATGCTATTGCTGTTACTTATGCACCTGGTTTATTAGGAAGTTTATTGGTAGGTGTAGAATTTGCTAAGACTTTATCTTTTGTATATAAGAAACCTTTAATAGCAGTTAATCATATTGCTGGTCATATATATGCTAATAATTTAGAAAAACCTATGAAATTTCCTTTGTTAGCTTTAGTAGTAAGTGGTGGTCATACTGATTTAATCATGATGAAAGGTGATTATGATTTTGAACATCTAGGTGGTACTTTAGATGACGCTATTGGAGAATGCTATGATAAAGTTGCTAGAGTTATTGGTTTAGGATATCCTGGTGGTCCAAAAGTTGAAAAGGCTGCTTTAGAGGGTGAACACACATATGATTTGCCAAAACCAATGAATGATGATACATTTAATATGAGCTTTAGTGGTTTAAAAAGTAATATTATTAATCTAGTTCATAATGAACAACAAAGAGGTAATGAAATTAGAAATAATGATTTGGCAAGATCTTTTCAAGATGTTGCTATTGATGAATTATGTAGAAAAAGTAAATTAGCTATTAAAAAGTATAATGTTAAGAATATGATAATAGCTGGTGGTGTATCAGCTAATAAGTATTTAAGAGAAGAAATGCAAAAAGTTTGTGACAAATATGGTGTAGATTTATCTGTTCCTAGATTATTATATTGTACAGATAATGGAGCTATGATTGGTGCTGCTGCATATCCTTTATATTTAAAAGGTCAATTTGCTGATTTAGATTTAAATGCTACTAGTAGTGATGAAATATATTAATTCTGAGGTGATTAGATGAAAAGAGTATTAGTTACTGGGGCAGGTGGAATGGTTGGTTATCAAGTAATAAGATTTTTGCTAAGTGAAGGTAAATATGATATTACTGTTTTGGATTTAAAAACTAAACTTATTTATAAGAAGTTAAAGAATTTTAGAAAAAGAGTAAATATTGTTTATGGAGATGTGAATGATATTCCTTTAGTAGATTCTTTAGTTAAAGATAGTGATGTAGTAATTCATTTAGCTGGTATTATTCCACCAATGGCAAATTTAAGAGATGATTTATGTGAACAAATGGATTATGGTGGAACTAAAACTATTTGTAATGCTATAAAGAGATATAATCCTGATTGTCATTTACTATATGCTTCAAGTACTTCTGTATATGGTAAACATGATGAAAAAGAAAAGATAATAGTTAAATCAGAATTAGAATATGATAGTTTTGATTATTATTCAAAATATAAAGTAAAATGCGAAGAATATATTAGGGATGCAATTAAGAATTATACTATTTTTAGATTAGCATATGTATTAGGTGATCCTAAGAAAGATGCGATTATTTATAATGTAAATATGGATTCTAATTTAGAAACAATTTCTGCTGAAGATGCTGGTTATGCATTTGTATGTTCTATTGATAATTTAAAATCAATTAATGGTAAAACATATAATTTAAGTGGAGGAGATAAATTTAGAACAAAATATTCTGAATTTATAGTAAATATTTTAAGATATTATGGTCTTTCATTTAGATTTTTAGGTGTTTGGTTATTTTCTGAAAAGAATTATTATGGTGGATACTATGAAGATGGAGATAAATTAGAAGAAATATTAAATTTTAGAAGTAAAAATTTGTCTGTTTATTATGAGACATTAGAAAAATATAAAAGTAAATTGTCTAGAAAAATACCTAGATTATTGGCAATTCCTTTTATATTGAAATATAAGAAAAAATAATGAGGTGATTTTATGGGTAGAGCGTATGCTGTACGTGAAGCTAAAATAAAGAGTAATGGTGCTGCTAGAGGTAAATTATATACTACTTATGCTAAAGAAATATATTTAGTAGCTAAGAATGGTGGTACCGAAGTAGAAGGTAATAGTGCTTTAAAAAGATTAATAGAAAAAGCTAAAAAAGATCAAGTACCTGCTGATATTATTAATAGAGCAATCGATAAAGCAAAAGGTGCTGGTAAAGATGAGTATTCTCAAATAATTTATGAAGGATTTGGTCCTGGTGCTTCTACTTTAATGATTAAGACATTAACTGATAATGTTAATAGAACTGTTGGTGAAGTTAGAGCAGCATTTAATAAATTAAATAAGAGTTTAGGAGTAAGTAATTCTGTTTCTTATAATTATGATAATTTATGTGTTATGAGTTTTAAATCCGATAAGGAAGAAGAACTATTAATGGCTATTTTAGATGCAGGTATTGAACCAGTTGAATACGAAGCTGATGGAGATATGTTAAATGTATCTGTTAAATATGAAGATGGTTCTAAGGTTAAAGATGTTATTGAATCTGTAATACCTGATGTTGATTATGATATTGATGAAAATGGATGGTATGCTAAAGATATGATTACTTTAGAAGGTGAAGATTTAGAAAACTTTAATAAATTGTATAACATGTTAGATGAAATAGATGATGTTACTAATATTTATCATAATGTGAATTTATAGACGTAAAAAAACGTCTTTTTTTCATATTTTTTTCACAATAATGGTATAGTATACTTGTTGAGGTGATTACATGAAGGTATTAATAGTAGATGATGAACCATTAATAAGATCAGTTATTAAAGAATATCTTTCTTTAGATGGTTTTGAAACTGATGAAGCAGAAGATGGAGAAGAAGCTGTTGAAAAAGCTTTATCAGTAGATTATGATTTAATAATTATGGATATTATGATGCCAAAAAAAGATGGATTTCTAGCTTGTAAAGAAATTAAAGAAAAGAAAAGTACACCTTTTATTATGTTATCTGCTAGAGGAGAAGAATATGATAAATTAACGGGTTTTGATATAGGTGTAGATGATTATGTCACTAAACCATTTAGTCCTAAAGAATTGGTTGCAAGAGTTAAAGCAGTTTTAAAAAGAACTGTTGGTGAAAGTGATAATTTAGTATTTGATGGATTAGTAATTGATGATAAGGCTCATGATGTTTATGTAGATGATAAAAAGATTAATTTAACGCCAAAAGAATATGATTTATTAAAATATTTTATTGCAAATAATAATATTGCTTTAAGTAGAGAACAACTTTTAACTAATGTTTGGGGATTTGATTTTTATGGTGATGATAGAACTATAGATACACATGTTAAAACATTAAGGAATAATTTAGGAAAATATAGAGATTTTATTGTAACTGTTAGAGGAGTAGGCTATAAATTTGAATATAAGAAAAAAGATAAATAATTTATTTATCTTTAAAAAATTAAGTAGTATTAGAAATAAAATACTATTATATTTAATTATATTTTCTATATTTATTATTTCTTTATTATGGATATCTCAATCATTATTATCTTCTTATTTATATAGAAAGTATCAAATTAGAGACATAGAAAATATTGCAAAAGAGATACGTCAATTAGATGATAATGAATTGGAATCTTATTTTAAAAATGTTGTTTATGAAAATTCTATTTGTATTGAATATGTTAATAATGATGGTATGAGTATTTTATATAATGATTATTCAGTTGGTTGTTTATTAGGTAAATCAAGAAGAGATTTAGATATTTCTGATTATAAAATGACTCTTCGTAAAGAAGGGGAAGTAACTAGTGGTATTGAATTAGTTAATCCTGATTATAAATCTTCTGCATTATTATATGGTGTAGAAGTAGATCATGGTTATGTATATATTTTTACGATGTTAAGAGATATTAATAAGAATAATGGTGTTATTCAAGAACAATTAATATACTTAACTATTATTACTATTATATTAGCTATTTTTATAAGTTACTTATTAGCAAGAAAGTTTAGTAAACCTATTATGAATATTACTAAGAAATCTAAAATGGTTGCTAATGGTAATTATAATGTAGTTTTTGATAAGAGTGATATTTTAGAGATAGATGAATTAGCAGATTCTTTAAATTATTTAGAAAATGAAGTTAGTAAAACTGATGAATTTAGAAGAGATTTAATGGCTAACGTATCTCATGATTTAAAAACTCCTTTAACTATGATAAAAGCTTATGCTGAAATGGTAAGAGATATTACTTATAAAGATAAGGTTAAAAGAGATGAAAATTTAAATGTTATTATTGATGAAGCAGATAGATTAAATGATTTAGTTGCTAATATTCTAGCTTTATCAAAATTACAAGCTAATGTTGAAGTATTAAATCAAGAATCTTTTAATTTAAAAGATGAAATTGATAGTATTGTTAATAAATATGCAATTATAAAGGAATTAGAAGGTTATTCTATAAATGTAGAATGTCCTAAGGATGTTATTATATATGCTGATAAGGAAAAGATTAATTCTGTTGTTTATAATTTAATAAATAATGCTTTAAATTATACTGGTGACGATAAACAAATATGGGTAAATGTTAAAGATGAAAAAAAGTATTATTTGGTAGAGATAAAAGATTCAGGAAAAGGTATTTCAGAAGAAGAATTAAAAAATATTTGGGACAAATATTATAAAAAAGAAAAGAATCATAAAAGAAATATTGTAGGTACTGGATTAGGTTTATCTATAGTTAAAAATATATTAGAAATGCATAATTGCGAATATGGTGTTATTAGTAAAAAGAATCAAGGAAGTACTTTTTGGTTTAAAATAAAGAAAAAAAAGAAACACTAATATTTCATATATCCTTCACATAGTTTTCATATTTGAATTGTAATATATAGTTATAGGAGGGATGAAATAGAGATTATAAAAAAGATTAACACTCGTATAAATAAAGATAATAATAATTTAATTATATACCCTATACAATTAAATAATATATAAACTCAAACTCACACTTTATAAAGAAGACACTTTGTGTCTTCTTTTATTTAGATTGATTTTAAATAAAAAATGTATTATTCTTTTAATAGAAGATGAGTGATAAAATATGGATGAAGAAAAATTAATTAGTAAACCAAAAGCAGATGAAAAAGTTACTGTTGAAAAAAATACTACTAAAAAAAGAAAAATAAATAATAAAAGATTGTTTATTCTTCTTGGTGGTGTATTGATTTTCTTTGTAGTTTTATTTGTTTTCCTTTTCTCCGTTGTAATGAGTCCTAATAGAGTAGTAAATAAATATGTTAAAGGAATGAAGAACTTTAATGCAAAAGTTGTAACTTCAACTGTATATAGTGATTATTTAAAAGCTTTTAAAAAAGAAAATGATAAAGAATTTGTTGATGTTTTAGATGAATCTTTTAAACATTATACATATAAGATTACAGAATATGATGTTAATTATAATTATTCTGAATTTACAGCTGATGAAGAAGCTGGTTATAAACAGATGTTAAAACAATACTATAGTATTAAAGTAAAAAAGATTAAAGAACTAAGATATTATAAAGTAAGATATACTATTGAATATGAAAATAATAAAGTTGATTATTTTACAGATAGTATTATCTTAGCTAAAATAGGTTTTAGGTGGTATGTTTTACCTGTAGGTCAAAAGGAAGAATAACAATCTTCTTTTTTTTATGGTATAATTATTTATACATTAGAGGAGTTAAATAATGAATAAAGTTTTAAAATATATTATAGTTTTTTTTATATCAATGGTTCCAGTAGTGGAATTAAGAGGAGCAATACCTATTGCAGTAGGTATGGGGTTAAATGAAGTAATTTCGTTTATTATTTGTATTATAGGTAATATGGTTCCTGTACCATTTATATATCTTTTTGCTAGAAAGATATTAGAATGGGGAGCAGATAAGAAAGTAATTGGTAAATTTTGTAATTGGTGTTTATTAAAAGGTGAAAGAGCAGGAAAAAAATTACAATCAAAAGCTGGTAGAGGAGTATTTATTTCATTATTATTGTTTGTTGGAATACCTATACCTGGTACTGGTGCTTGGACTGGTACTTTAGGAGCAAGTTTATTAAAATTAGATTTTAAAAAGAGTGTTATAGCAGTTTTACTTGGTGTATTACTTGCTGGTTTAATAATGATGGCTATTTCATTTGGAATATTTGAGGTGATTTTTTAATGAATGAAACTATTGTTTATTTGATGAGACATGCTGATGCTACTAATAAAAATAATTACAATATTATTAAAGATGGAGATAACAATCAATTAGTAAATGAAAAATTTATTTTAAGTGTTAGTGGAGAAAAGTTTGCTGAAAAATTGTCTAAATTAGACGAATTAAAAAAAATTGATGCTATTTATTCTTCTGCTTATGTTAGAGCTATGGGAACTGCTAAATATTTTGCTTTAGAAAATAATACTATTTTAAATATAGATGAAAGATTAAATGAAAGAAAAGTAGGTCAGTTAGGTGATATGGAATGGAAAGATTTCAGTCGCTTACAAAGTAAAGATTTTGATTTTAAATTAAATGGTGGAGAATCATTAAATCAAACCAAAAAACGTATGGTTGAAGCTATGAAAAATATTATAATGTATGAAGCTGGAAATAGAGTTGTTGTAGTTTCTCATGCCTGTGCTCTTACTTGTTTATTGTCTGCATGGTGTGAAGTAGGCAAAAATTATGATGATGATATAATTTTGACATATAAAGAAACTGGTATAGTAGATGGTAGTTGGGTAAGTCCTAAAATATTTAAAGTAACTTTTGATGGAATGATAGTTAAGAATATTGAAGTAATAAATGTAGATGAGTGATAATTATTTATCACTTTTTTTATTTACTTATTTTTGCTTATATAAAACCTCTTTGTTATAATATTAATCACTAATTTGAGGGATTAGTATGAGTAATGATATTGAAATGTATAAAGATTTAATAGCTCGTCAAGTTAGAAGAGGAGAAGTATCTAGCTCTTGTTGGGGCAAATGGCAAAAAAGTTATGCATGGCCTAATGAAGATGAGAAAGAAATCTTAAAATTAATTGATTTTAAAAGAATTAAAAGAGTGCTAACTGTATTATCTAGTGGAGATTATTTATATAGTTTGATTAGTAAAGGTATTATAAATGTAGATACTTTTGATATTTCACCTATAACTGAGTATTATGCATTAGGTCTAAAAAGATCAGCAATTGAAACCATTCCTGATTGTGGTGAATTAAAAAGATATTTGGGTAATTTGATTTATTCTGATAATGCAAGATATGTTAGTAGAGAAATAGAAAAATTATTTCCTTTTATGATAGCTAAATATCAATTATTTTGGAGTGAAATGATTAAATTTAACTATGATTTACAAAAAAGAAAGGGAAGGCAATTACCTTTATTATGTTTATTATTAAATACAGATAAGTGTTTTCCTAATAGATGTAGTTATTTAAGTAGTCAGAAAGATTATGATAGATTAAGAATATATCTTAAAGGTTTAATTATTAAACATTATAATATTAATATTTTAGATGTAAGGAAGCCTTTAGAACCTGGTGTATTATATAATTTAATTATTATGTCTAATATATTAGATTATTTATGTGAAAAAAAGAGTTTATCTTCTAACAAATATACAACATATGCTGATTTTAAAGAAGTAGAGAAAAGACTATTTAATTTATTAGTTGATGAAGGTATGATAGTAAATACTATTACTGGAAGTAATTCAGCATTATTTTCTCAATCCAGAGTACATGTATCTCAATTACAAAGTAATGAAAGATTATATGATATTTCAAATAGTCGTTCTTATAATCATGATAGATGTTTAATATTAACTAAGACAAAGAAAAAATAAAGATGTTAGCATCTTTATTTTATTTTTCTATATATTTTTAATAAAGTAGGTAATATTTTATATAAGAATGGTTTATTAACTAAATCAAATTCGCCAATAAATTCAATTAAGTCTCCACCAATTTTTCTTTTATATTCATAGATACCTGCTAAGTTTTTAAATTTAGTATTTGGATCACCAACTACACCAAATAAATCTATATATTCATATTTATTTTCATATGCATCTTTTATAAATTCAAAATACAATCTATTAACAGTACCTGTATATGTAGCAACTTCATCATTACCAATATATAATGACCAAGCACCTGTATTTGTATATGTACATATTAAAGATGCACAAGTATATTCTTCTTTATTAGGAAGATTATTAAAGTAATCAATATCTTTTTGTATTTTAGTTTTTCTTTCTTCTTTCTTTTCTTTTTGTAATTCTTCTTCTAGACTAGTTATTATTTTTTGTGGATTAATCTTTGCATTAAATATTTTAATTTGATTATCTTTTTTTAATTCGTCATAAACATTTTGATAATAATCTAGAGAATATTCATGAAATCCATCTTTAGATGATATTAATTTAATTAAATCATGAAATGTTTTAACTTCATCTGATTCATATATTTCTAATAAATAATTATATGATCTTTTAACTGGTTTAAAGAAAGAAGATGAAAATGATTTTTCTATTTCTTCAAAAGAATTATATTTATTAAAATAAGTTCTAAATGTATATCTAGGTTGGTTACCTTCATATAATTTATTAAATCCTTTATGAATATAACCAAGTGATTTAAAGTATTCATATAATTCAAAATTGTTTTTACCATTTTCAACTATTTGTGCTTCAGGAGTTAGTTCTTGATACATAATAGGTGGATCTAATTTTAAATAGATAGCATTTTGTTCTTTTATGAAATCTTTTAGTTTTTCTGTAAATTCTTTTAATACTTCTTTATTAGTAAAATCCATAGTATAACCACGTGGTACATAAAAGTAAGATAATTTAAAAGGTAATTCTTTTTTTAATAGAAGAGCAGCTGCAACTAGTTTACCTTTTTCATCTTTTAATCCTACATAATATGGTTTTTGATTTCTATTTTTTTCTTGTGCTTGGCCCCAACCATAACTTTGTAGGAAATGATTATTATTAATAGTTAACCAAAAATTTTTGTATTCATCTTCTTTTAGATTACTTATGAATTCCATAATATCACCTAATAATAGTATATCATATATAAAGATTTGTTTACGGGTAATTTGTAAATTGTTGTCAATATTATAAAATATTTTTTGCTATAAATAGGGAGTTTGATAATAAATGTGTAAAAAATACACTTTTATTAAAAAATAGTTTATGATAAGATGTTTTTAGTAGAGATTAAATAGGTAAAAGGAGAGTTTATATGAAAGTAGTTATGCTTGGTAATAATACCAGGAAAGAAATAGAAAAGAGAATTCAAATAGTTGCTTCAGCAGGCAATTTATCTAGAGCTGATGGAACTGTAACACAAGTATTAAATACACATAAGGATTATGATAGTAATTTAAAATTAGCAAGAGCTATAGTAGGTTATGGACATAAATCTATATCTGAACATGATTATTTAGTATTTGCTATAGAGGATGTTTCACCAATAGTAGAACAAACTATTATTGGATATAGATTAACATCTTTCACTATTAAATCTAGAAGAAATGTAGATTTTAGAAATGTTGGTTTTTATGTACCTGATTTTAAAGATAAAGATGGTAATGTATTACCTAATAATAAAGAATTACAAAGAACATATAGTAATTATATGAAATCATTATTTAATAGATATGGTGATTTAGTTGATGAAGGCTTACCAGTAGAAGATTGTAGATATATTTTGCCATATTGTTTTCATAGTAATATTATTATGGGCTGTGATGCTAATGAATTATTAAATATGACTAGTGATATGTTATATGGTAAAGTTTCTCATATAACTGAATTACATGAATTAGGTCTTAAGTTAAAAGAAATGATTGATACTAAAGCACCTTATTTATCAAGAGCTTTAGATAATGAAGGTAAAAAAGACTATTATGAAGATAAATTATCTTTTGTAGATGAATTAGTTCCTGATGCTAAAAAAGAGATATATCAAGGAGATTATAGTCTTTTAGATGGAGTTAAAATGGTAGATTATACTGAAAATGCAGATTGGAAAGTATTAGTATCTACTTTAATGGCTAGATATCAATTAAGTTATGAAGATTCAGAAAACTTGTTACATAGTTTAGGTGATTTTCAACCAACTATAAAAAGAGATATTATGCAAGGTATTATTCATAAGAAGAATCAAAGAGAATTGGAACAAGTTTATTATACATTCCAAATTCCTATTTCATTAGCTGTTTTAACTCATATTACAAGACATAGAATGCATTCTTTATTAGTTCCTGATTTTGCTCCTATTTGGAATTTGGATAATTATGTAATGCCAGATAGTGTTAGGGAGAATCATGAGAGTGAATATGGAGAAATATTTGCTGATAATAAATTAATGATGGAACAATTTAGATCTTTTGGAGTTCGTGATGAAGATTTAGTTTATTTCTATTTAGCTGGTAATGCTTGTAATATTACAACTACTATGAGTGCAAGAACATTAGAGTGGATTAGTAGAATGAGATGTTGTAATAAAGCTCAATGGGAAATTAGAGGATTAGTAAATCAAATGGTTGATAAAGTAAAGAAAGTTTCTCCTTTAATTGGTGAAGGACTAGGTCCTACTTGTGAAGTATTAGGTTACTGTCCTGAAGGTAAAGATAGCTGTAAATTAAGAGGAGTAGTTGTTTTAAAGAAAGATAATAAAGATAGTTAATACTATCTTTTTGTTTTATATTTTGTTAATATAATTACTTGAAAGGAAACGATATTATGATTGATTATAAAGTAGTTAGTGCTAAACAAAAAGATATTGAACTATTAACTAGTATTAAAATGGTTACTATGTTAGATGATGAACTTGATAAAAAGTTATCTTTTGATGAAAAAGAAAAAATTAAGAATAATATTGTTTTAAATATAGAACAGAATTATAAAAATTATAAAATAATATATGTTGATAAAGAAATAGCTGGTGCTTATGCTATCGTTAATTATGAAGATGGAAAGATGATTGATGAAATATATTTATTTGATGAATATAGAAATAATGGTATAGGTAGCGATATTGTTAATAATTTAGTTGTTAATTGTAGATATTTATATGTATGGTTAAATAAGAATAATGTAGATGCTGTTAGATTTTTTGAAAGATTAAATTTTAAAAAAGTTTCTAGTGGTAGAACTTTAATATATAAATATGATTTTATAGAAAATAGAGTATTAAATAAATTAAATATTAAATTAGGTTATAGAGATAAAAATGGTAAATGTTTTATTGAACCTAATAAAAATTTTAAAGAAGATTATTATTTACAAAGTCCTAAAGATGTTTTAAATAGTAAATTGGGATATGTATTTGATCAAGTAGAATTAGAAAGATATTTGTTAGATACATTAAAAATAGATTGTAGAAGTTATTTTATGGTATATAGCTCTAGTGAAAATGAAATGAGTCATTCTTTTATTGTGTTTAATGATAATGACAAATATTATTGGTTAGAGAATGCATGGATTAAATATAAAGGTGTTCATGAATATGATTCTAAGGAAGAATTATTAAGTGATGTAGTTAAAAAGTTTGTTGCTACTATTAAAGATGGTAATGTTAATAAAACTAGATTATATCAATTTGATAAACCAAATTATGGAATAAATTATAATAAATATGTTAAGCATTGTTTAAGTGGTATAAGTATAAAGGTATTTAAAGGCAAATAATTTGCCTTTTTTCTCTTGATTTTGTAAAATGTAATTGGATGTAAAACAGTAGGAAATGTAAAAATCAGGTGGTTAATGTGGAATATATTAAAAGTACAGATTTTGATCAGAGTATTGCAATGGAAGATATCTTCTATTGTTTTGAAAACGCTTATTCTAAGGCCGACTATAATGTTGGTTTTGATAATGACCAAATGTTTGAAAGTAATCCACATTTTTATTTAAATTCTTCTGATAATGTTCGTATGGCAGTAATGGGAAATGTTAAACCTAATGATACAGTTTTAACTGTTGCTGGTGGCGGAGCATATATGTTTGATTCTATTTTAAATGGAGCTACTAGAATAGTTAATTATGATATAAATTCTATTCAATATTATGTTTTATGTTTAAAAGTATGGGCTATGAAACAGTTGGATTATTTAGAATATTTAAATTTTTTAACATCATTTAATAGTTCTTTTTTAGGACATAAAATATTAAGAAGAGTAATTGATAATTATCAAGATTGTGCTGCTTATCCATTTTGGGACTATTTTACTAAAGCAAGAAGAATAGAAGAGAATGCTTTACAAGAATTAAAGTTTAATCCTATTGTTGGTGCTGCCATATTAGCTGGTAAAGTTACTGGTAAAGCAAATAATGAATTAGTTAATTACTTTTTGAATACAGAAGTTGGTCCTTCTTTAATGCCTAGAAAATTTAAAGCTATTAGATTGGTTCAATGTGCACAAGCAGATAGTGAAGCTTTTGGTTATTTAGCTTCAAAAGAAAATTATGAACTAGTAAAAGAAAGACTAGATAGTGTAGATATAAGTTTTATTGTTTCTAATGTTGTTGATATAAGAGATAAAGTAGATGGTAAATTTGATACTATTTTCTTATCTAATATTCCTTTTTATTTAGCTAAGGAAACTATTATATCTTTAATAGATGAAACTTTAATTCCAATGTTAAATGAAGATGGAAGAATATGTGCTTACCATCAAGGTATGAGATTAGAATGGTTTAAGAAAGTAGTTAAAGAAGAAAAATTTAAAATTAGTAGAAAAGATTTTGATATGGCTTGTGAAGCTATTCAATTAAATATAGCAGGTGTTCATAATGTTTTATTATCGCATAGAGCTTTAGTTGATATGAATTATGCTATACAATTAACTGAGATACCTACTTATGGTGGAGCTCCTGAAATGAAACCGGATACAGATATATTAGCTTTAATAAAAAAGAATGGTGATGTAGATGATTAGAAAAGCAACTATGGATGATAAAGATATTTTAAATAAACTGGTAAGTGAATTTGTTAAGTATGAGGCAGATAGTTTTGATGAGAATAATCGTAATGATTTTATTTTAACTAGTTATGTAGATAGAAGAATTGATAGTGAAGATTTTATGGTTTATGTAGCAGAAGAAGATAATAAGATAGTTGGTTTTACTATTGCTGAATATTTAAAAGGTAATATTATTAAAAAAACAGTTGAAGTTAAAATAGTTATATTATTTGTTGATAAAGACTATAGATGTAAAGGTATTGGTACTAGTTTAGTAAATCAAATTGTTAATGATTGTAAAAAGAATGGTGTTAAATATTTACGTATTGATAATTTTATTAAAAATGAAGAAGCTAATGATTTGTATGAAAAATTGGGTTTTAATATATTAGTAGTTGAAAGAAGAAAAAAATTAGACTAGTTTTATCTAGTTTTTTTTATTAGTTTTTGATAATCTATTAATAGAAGTTTTGGAGGGTGTTATGAAAATTATTTTTTTTGGTGGAAAAGCAAATAGTGGAAAAGATTCTACTGCTGAGTATTTAGATAATTATTATAGAAGTAGAGGTTTAGATGTAGTTAATATTCAAATATCTTTTTACATTAAAATGTATGCTAAAGAGATTGCTAAATGGGATGGAGATAATGAAACTAAACCTAGACAATTATTACAAGATTTAGGTACAGAATTAATAAGAAAACAAATAGATGAATATTTCTTTATTAAGAGAATATTACAAGATATAGATATCTATTCTAGATATTTTGATGTTATTACAATAAGTGATGGAAGATTACCAGAAGAATTTGCTTCTGTTAAAGTTGCTTATCCTGAAACTGTTACTGTACATGTTACTAGACCAGATTATAATTCTAGTTTAACTAAAGATCAAAAAGCACATGTTACAGAAGCATTAGTTGATGAAATAGAATATGATTATGAAATAGTTAATGATGGTACATTAGAAGATTTAGAGAAGAAAGCTATTGAATTAGGTCAATTGATAGAAAAAGAAACTAGATTTGAAAGACATGTAGTTAAGAGACCAATTGTTAAAGAAAAGAAATAATTTTTATGATATAATGATATTGTTAAAGAGGTGGTATTAATGGGATTATTTGGTAATATGAGACCTCCTTTTGGTGGAGGACATCGTAGACCTCCGTTGAGTGGTGCATTAATTGGTGGTTTAATTAATTCGGCTGGAAGTGCAATTGGTGCTGCTGCTGGAGTAGCGATAGGTAATGCTGTAAATAAAGTTGCTGATCAAGCCGCAAATAATGTTGTTAATGATATGAAAATGGAATCTGAAAAGAAACAGATGGCTATTAATGAACAAAAGAAGGTTAATGAGTTGCCTCCTATATGTCCACATTGTGGAGCTGCAACAGCTGGTAAATTAGTTTGTGATTATTGTGATTGCAAAATAGTTGAATAATTGACTTTTTAAATAAAAGTGATAAAATAAACGCATAAATGTTGAATGAGAAGAGTATTGTTTTCTAGTTTGAAGAGAGTTAGTGGATGGTGAAAACTAATAACAAGGAAAATAAGAAGACACTCAGGAGTTGATTATAGAAATATAATCCGGTTTATACCGTTATATAAAAGAGACTATGTAAATAGTAAATTGGGTGGTACCGCGGAATAACTAGTTTTCGTCCCTTGTGGATGAAAACTAGTTTTTATTTTAGGAAGGTGAAAAAGATGAAAAAGGTTTATAACAATACTGTTAATATTAAAAGTGTTGGTAAAAATGTTACTTTAGCAGGATGGGTTGCTAAGAAGAGAGACTTAGGAGGTTTACTATTTATTGATTTAAGAGATAGAACTGGTATTATTCAATTAGTAGTTAATCCTGATAATAAAAATTATGAGATAGCTAATAGTTTAAAAAATGAATATGTTATTGAAGTATCTGGTAAAGTTGTTGAAAGAAGTAGTAAGAATCCTAATATTGAAACAGGAGATATTGAAATAGAAGTTGAATCTTTAGAAATATTAAGTACTTGTGAAGAACTTCCATTCCCAATAGTAGATGATGTTAATACTTCTGAAGATAATAGATTAAAATATAGATATTTAGATTGAAGAAGAAATAAATTAAAAGAAAATTTATTCTTAAGAAATGAAGTATTACATTTCTTAAGAAATAAGATGTATGATTTAGGATTTACTGAGGTAGAAACTCCAATACTTACTGCATCTAGTCCTGAAGGAGCAAGAGACTTTGTTGTTCCATCTAGAGTGTATCCTGGTAGATTTTATGCTTTACCACAAGCTCCACAAATATATAAAGAATTATTAATGGTTAGTGGTTTTGAAAAATATTTCCAAATAGCTCCATGTTTTAGAGATGAAGATCCTAGAGCAGATAGAACATTAGAATTTTATCAATTAGATTTAGAAATGAGTTTTGTTGATGAAGATGATGTTTTAAATGTTGGTGAAGAAATATTCTATGATACATTTACTAAGTTTAGTAATAAGAAAGTATC
>JAEEGL011080741.1_pt1 | contig 17526 bp, 15 predicted proteins | sample 9134231 | NCBI WGS metagenome assembly JAEEGL01 (sample SAMN16246548, study PRJNA631951) | gut metagenome | biome: gut microbiome; feature: rumen; material: fiber-attached | host: Bos | place: Iran: Karaj | collected 2018-10 | reverse complement strand
TAGTCGTGGACACCTACTGTGAACTTGTTGAAAAAGTAAGTCGAGGCCTTGATTATGTTAAAGCCGACCCTACTTTGAGCAATCATGGCGAAACTATCGATGATATTGAACGGAACATGCTAAACAAAGTCGTTCTGTAGATTAATAAATCGATCTACAATTTTTGAATTAGCCAGAAAACATAGCAACACAAGATTTATTGTCCAAGAAACCCACCGTCCCACATTAGATTCTCCAGAAACTAGAAGATTGTTCTAATCTCATTGGGTTGCTATAATCATTATTAATTGAGAAAATTTCCCCGTAATGAGCATTAAATAATTTTTTTTTACAAAACAGACTCGGATAATGCAAAAAGACAGGGCAAAAGCCCTGCCTTTTGAAATTCTGTATTACAGTTGTGATTACTTGCCGATATTCTTGAAAGACGGAGTCAACTGTAGGCATGCATCCGAAACATTAGCTACATAGGTCACGCTATTGCCATTGGAAGCCGCGTTAGTAGTGACGGTCCAAACGTTTGCATCTATGATAGCACATTCATTCAATGCAACGAGATTCTTTGCTTGCCAAGTCACGGCTCCGAAATTTGCAATGTCAACAGCGGAAGTTGCACCTGCGGCAATCGTTGTGCCTGCGGTATAAGCAAAGTTTGTCGTACTGCCTTCTGAAGCTGCCGATGTGGAACCCGGAGCAACGTAACCAATCAACTTCTAGGAACCGACTTTGTTTGATTCAGACACATAAGCATCCTGCAACTTGATGTAGGTTCCAGCCGTTTTTATAAGAAAAAAACGTTACGGGTTCAGTAGAACAGCAGGAACCCAATGTGATTTATGTTGACGTCGGATGATTGGATCGCCTAGTATGGGCCTATGTGTCCCTTGAATGATAAATTGTGTATCGGAATGCTTTGCTGCTATTTTAGAAATTTTTTTCAAAGTGCTGTGTAAAACGTTCTTTTCTCCGAATTTAGTGTCTTGAGTTGTCCATGCGATGGTCGTGTATCTGTTCTGCGTAAGGATTGAATCTAGTTTGCGTATCATTATGGAATCGTTGCAGGTCTGGCAAAATAGCAGTTCGTTATAATTCAGAGGAGGGATATATTGCTTTCTACCGTATTCTAGGGAATCTCCTCCGAACAGGAAGATGGATGCAGAATCCTTTTGACGGAATTCGACCTGTTCTGCGTGTTTTGTTCGGTTGGCTAATCTTTTATGCAAGTCGAATTTGTGTGGAACGTTTGTGAATATGTCAAAATCCTGTTGCAAAATACTCTCGTCGATTGGAATTCCCCATCCATCGACAAGAATGATAACTCTTTTTTTACTTGAGTCACACCATTGGTCGATTAATCGAATTTTATCTATAATGGAATAAGAACTCAAATATTTTTTTGAAAGTGTATCTTCGTGTACTGAGGGTTGCAGATGCCAGGGCTTTTCTTGCTTGCCTAAAAAGTCTGCTCCAAGTAAATGCATAATACTAGTGGAAACAACCACAAAAGTTGCAAATAGTATGATGTTAATTTGTCTCCACTTATTCATTGCTTTCCTCTGCGATTTTGTATTTTAACAATACGATTTCACCAAGTGTTTGTACGGTATCTACGGTAAGGTTCTTGTGATAGTGTGTCTTGTAAAAATGTGTGAAAGTAGGTAGATTATTGTTTTCGACTACATAAACATTGTCATTTACAATATCATGCAACGGATTGGTTACGCCGCGTTTCTTAAATTCTTTAGTCATGCCGGGTAGATGAATGTTCCAATATCCAATCGGGAAAATATTTTGCCAACTACCTGGAGTTATAGATTTGTAGGCCTTGTCTTTTGACATGGCTAGTCTCTTGTAGGGTTCGAATGTCATCAAGAAAACGTCATTTGGATGCGCATTTGCGTATGCAACGAATTCTTTTTCGCCAGTGGTCGGTTGCGGAATAGAAATAATACCGTGTCGCTCCGTTTGGGAATGGGTAGAGTATGCCATAAGTAAAAAAACTGTTGAAATGAACAAGACTCCAAATACAGAAATTTTATTGTATTTGCGTAACTCGCTTGTAGAAAACACCTTTGCTTTGGGCATAAAAAGTATGGAACTACTGATAGCACAGAGCCATATGCCTGTTTCGACGTGATAAACAACTCGATTTACGATTAACAAGTATCCAATGCACACACATACAATTCCAAGAGATAGCCATGGATAGAACTGCCCTTTGAAGTTTGCAAATAAAATAAGTATAACGCATAGAATGGCCCAGCACCAAGTATTTGCTCTAGAAAATGAATTGGAAATAGTTATGAAAAAAGCGGCAGGCATCCTAGTCCTGTTGGGAATGTAGAGATTGTGCCTTGCGACATTGGCTATGGCCTTGATGCTGTCTAATGAAAATACATGTGTATCGTAGAAATCCCAAAATTGCAGGTGTTGAAAGTCTCGTCCTTGCATGCTTCGTTCTTCGAGTTCATCGAATGTTGCCTCTCTGTCATAGTAACGTCCGTCTCCGAAAAATGCTCTCGGTCCTTGATATGCTGCGTAATACTTGTATTCGTTGTCTGTGTAAAAGTTGCGGTCAAATTGCTTTAATCCCCAGATGGACGAAAAACAGATTGCTAGGGCTATAATAGTCTTCCATGAAATCCGCCGGGTTTCTATTAGATTGGAGAATAGCAACAGAATTAAAAATGGCATCGCGATCATGAAAGCGTCGGAACGCATGATATGCCCCGCCACTAAAAAAAATGGGGCTAGAATGACAAATGAGTTTTTTCGTTCTTTGTCGCCAAAGGCGAGCAATAGAACACCTGTGGCCGTAAGGATTGTTGCGCACTGGGTAAAGGCTACGTTCTGGTAAAAGTCGGGAGAAATGCAGGAAAGTAGTAATATTGAGAGAAATAACCCCCATTTGTTGCCGGACTGTCGGATGAATAAAAAGGTGATTATGGTAAGTGAAACGAAAACTTCGAGTAGAATGAAAATGAAATACCAACCGATACTTGGGGCGATAATGTAGAATGGCTTTAGAAAATACGCAAAGATGGCGTTGATGAAGTAAAGGTGCGGGTCGAACTCGGAACCGTAGGCTCCGGTTACGATCGCGGACATGAAATAATCGTCCAGGGAACCGTAGCGGACAATACCGAACAGCAAGTAGATTATAAAAAAGAGAATGTTCAGACATAAAGCCAATGGGAAAGGCTTTTGCAGGACTTGTGAAAAATTAGACATATTATAAATATAGAAGGTAATTTTTGTAAAAGAATGTTTATATTTCTGTTATGGTGAAAATTCCTTTTAACAAGCCTCCCTTTGTAGGGATGGAATTCGATTATGTCAAGCAGGCCGTAGAAAGCGGTCGTATTTGTGGTGACGGTACTTTTAACTTGCGGTGCCATGAATGGCTCGAGAAGCACACGGGGGCGGTCAAGGCTTTGATGACCACCAGTTGCACGCATGCCCTTGAAATGTCCGCACGACTCTGTAATATTGCTCCTGGAGACGAGGTGATTATGCCTTCGTTCACGTTCGTGAGTACGGCGGATGCTTTCGTGTCGCAGGGGGCGAAGTGCGTGTTCGTGGATATCCGCCCCGATACGATGAATCTGGACGAGAAACTTATCGAAGAAGCGATTACGGAAAAGACGAAGGCAATCGTGCCGGTCCACTATGCGGGGGTCGCCTGCGAAATGGACAAGATAAACGAAATTGCGAAGCGACATAATTTGTTCGTGATTGAAGATGCCGCACAGGGCATGATGGCGACGTACAAGGGCCGCGCTCTTGGAGCTATGGGCGATTTCGGTTGTTACAGCTATCACGAAACCAAGAACTACAGCATGGGCGAGGGCGGTGCGTTGCTCATCAACCGTCCGGAATTTTGCGACCGCGCCGAAATTATCCGCGAGAAGGGGACGAACCGTTGCCAGTTTCACCGTGGCGAGGTTGACAAATACACATGGGTGGAGCTTGGTTCGAGTTACTTGCCGAGCGAATTGAATGCAGCGTATCTCTATGCCGAGTTGGAATGTGCCGATATCATAAACGATGCGCGTATGGCGAGTTGGAACGAGTACAGACAAAGGCTTGCTCCACTAGCAGAAAAGGGTCTGATAGAACTCCCGTATATTCCGGAACATTGTTCGCACAATGCCCACATGTTCTATTTGAAGGTGCAAGACTTGCAGACTCGAACGGCTTTGCTGAAGCATTTGGTGTATAATGGAATCCTCGCTGTGTTCCACTATGTGCCGCTGCATTCGTCGCCCGCGGGAATGCGTTTCGGCAGGTTCCATGGCGAAGACAAGTTTACCACCAACGAAAGCAATCGTTTGCTCCGCCTGCCGATGTTCTACGGGTTGAAAGAAGACGAAATCGAGTATATCTGCGGGAAGGTGTATGAGTTTTTTGGGGTATAACGTGCCGAAGAAATTGTTGTTGTTGGGTGGTAGTCACGCTGAAATTCCGCTAATAAAGGCAGCGCAAGAACTTGGCTGGTACGTAATTACTACAGGGAACAATCGCGATGGGCTTGGTCACTCGTATGCTGACAAAACTGTTTTCGCTGACTTTAGCAATAAGAATGCGATGTTTGCGCTTGCCAAGAGTGAATGCGTACAAGCTGTTTGCTCCGGTTGTAATGACTTTGCTTTGCTTTCGACAGTCTATGTTTGCGAAAAATTGGGATTACCTGGACACGATAACTTGGTGACTTCGTTGCAGATCCATCATAAAGACAAGTATCGTGCGCTAGCTACGCGACTTGGTATTCCAACGCCTCGGGCGATGGTGGTGCATAATGTACAGGAATTTGAGAATATTATATCGAATTTGATGTTTCCCATTATCGTCAAGCCGGTTGACCTCACCGGCGGTAAAGGAATTCACCGTGCCGCAAACGTAGAAGAGGCTCGCGCCGCCTACAAAGATGCAACAAGCCGCACCCGCGAAGATCACGTAGTCGTCGAGGAATTCGAACAAGGCACGAACCACGGTTTTTCCGCCATGCTCGTGAAGGGCAAAGTCGCATTCGCCTTTGCAGACAACGAGCAATACTTTGTCAACAAGTATTTAGTGAGTGGAGCAAACACGCCGAGCACCACCGCAGTTGCTGGCCTAGCCAAACTCCGTGAATACAGCGAACGCATCGCCCACGAATTGAACCTGGTCGATGGCATACTGCACATCCAGTACATCGAACGAGCCGATGGCACACCGGTTATCATAGAAATTTGCCGCCGCCCTCCCGGAGACTTGTACATCAAATTCGTGAAATACGCCACCGGCGTAGACTACCCGAAATACATCGTGATGGCCGAAACCGGCGAAAATATTTCCGGAATCATTGATATTCCCACGCAAGGTTACTGGCTGCGACATTGCATTATGGCTGGGCCCGAAATCGAAAACGGATGCCCCGTTCGCAACGTTGAATTTGCACCCGAAATCGAGAAGAATATCGTCGAAAAATTCCTGTGGTACAAGCCCGGCGAAACCATCGAAGACAAGCTCCTTTACAAGGCGGGCATCGTCTTCTTCAAGTTCGAAAGCCTCGCTGAAATGCAAGATAAAACCACTCGCATGCCCCAACTGGCCAAAATTACGATTTTTTAGGCCTTGCGCGTCCTTTTTGTAAAAATTATCCTATATTCCTTTTCATGAAGAAGGAACCATATCAGATAGCCTTTATTGGCGGTGGCATCAATTCAGCCATCGGCGAAGTCCACAAGGCCGCAAGCCAGATGGACGGGCATTTTGAACTTGTGGCAGGCGCTTTCAGCACCCATGCCGAAACCAACCAAAAGACCGCCGAGACTTGGGGCGTTATCGCCGAGCGGACCTACGCCGACTACCACGAACTTTTGAAAGTCGAAAAAGGCAAACTTGACGCCGTCGTAGTGCTTGCCCCTACCGATTTGCACAAAGATATCGTGATTGACGCCCTGCGCGCCGGGTTCCCTGTGGTATGCGAAAAGTCGCTAGCCACCAGTTTTGAAGAAGGCGAAGAAATCGCGAAAGTCGTCGCCGAAACCAAAGGGTTCTTCTGCACCACATACAATTACACCGGCTACCCGATGATTCGCGAACTCAAGCAATTCATCGCCGATGGCAAGTTGGGTAAAATACAACAAGTGCAAGTTGAAATGCCGCAAGAAGGCTTTATGCGCTTGGGCACCAACAACGAACCGCCCAAGCCGCAGAGTTGGCGACTAAAGGACACCGTAATTCCAAAAATTTCGTTGGACCTCGGCAGTCACCTGCACAACATGATTTACTTTTTGACCGGCGAACGCCCCGAACGTATCGTGGCCGACCAGGCGACCTTCGGGCTTTTCCCGCAGATTGTCGATAACGTAGGGGCTCTCGTACAATACACGAATAACGTACGCGCTCAAGTGTGGTTCAGTAAAACCGCACTCGGCAACCGCAACGGGCTGCGCATTCGCGTGTATGGCAGTGAAGGTAGCGCCGAATGGTTCCAATTGGAACCCGAAACGCTCAAGACCTGCGATCTGCGCGGTAACGTAAGCCTGCGCGACCGCACCGGCGACGTGAAAATCGCAAACCAGCCGCGTTACAACCGCTTTAAAGCGGGTCACCCCGCTGGTTTTATCGAAGCTTTCGCTAACTACTACGAAGACATTGCCGATTGTCTCGGACAATATTTCGCGACAGGCTCATTTAAGAGCCAGTTCGTTTGCGGCGTCAAAACCTCGCTAGAAGGCCTCGCCATGATGCAAGCTGCAGCACTTTCTGCACAAAGTAATAAGTGGGAAGATTTATAATGAAACTCTCGTTTGTAATCCCCTGTTACCGCAGCGAAAACACCATCGAAACCGTGGTGCAAGAAATCCGCGAAACCGTCGCCACACGCCCCGGCATCGACTACGAAATTGTTCTTGTAAATGACTGCAGCCCCGATAATGTCTGGCTAGTCATCAAAAAACTCGCCGCAGCCGACAATCACATCAAGGGAATCTGCCTCGCTAAAAATTTTGGGCAGCACAGTGCACTCATGGCGGGCTACGCACAAGCAAGTGGCGACTACGTTGTCAGCCTCGATGACGACGGTCAGACGCCCGCCAGCGAAACATTCAAGCTTGTTGACAAACTTGAAGAAGGCTTCGATGTCGTTTACGGTTATTATAAACATTCAAGGCAACACTTGTTCCGCCGTTTTGGCACTTGGGTCAACAAGAAAATGGCTGAAGCAATCATCGGTCAGCCCAAGATGCTCCGTACCACGAGTTTCTTTATCATGCGCAAATTCATTGTCGATGAAATTGTGCGTTACCCCCACTCGTTTGCATACATTAGCGGGCTCATTTTTCGTGCCACCAAGAATCTGGGTAATGTTGAAGTGCAGCACCGCCGCCGCCTCGAAGGCGAATCGGGATACACCATCGCGGGTCTAATCGGCCTCTGGATTAACGGTTTCACAGCATTTTCCGTGAAGCCGCTCCGTGCCGCAACTATTATCGGCATTTTATGTGCCGTAGTTGGTTTTACTGCGGGCCTTTTCGTCGTCTATCAAAAGTTTTTGCACCCCACAGTTCCCGTAGGCTACACAAGTTTGCTTGCCGCGCTACTCTTTATCGGGGGAATGATTATGCTTTTACTAGGTCTAATTGGTGAATATATAGGAAGAATTTACATAAGCATAAACCAGTCACCACAATATGTCATTCGAGAAATCGTTTAATTAGCATAAATAAAACACTGCTTTTTTATATGATTTGTGTTTGTCAGGTGCTTCACGGAATAGTTGGTGGCGGTTCGGAACAGGTGGTTCTGAACTATTGCTCCCGTATGCGCGATATTCACTTTGATTTGTTGTACCAGTATGACCCGAATCCGCAAATCTTGGAAAGGTTTAATGAAGCTGGAATCAACTGCATCCAGATTCCTGACAAGGTTCATCATCCATTAAAGCACCTTTGGACGATGTATAAAATCTTTAGACAAGGAAAATATGATGTAGTTCATTGCCATTTGGATTGGTTTTTGAATAGCTATGTGTGTTTCTTGGCAATGTTTGCGGGTGTGAAAAAACGCTTTGCCCACCATCATCAAGCGTATGTCCCGGAATGTCATTCTGGCCATGGTGCCGGAATCGTCGTTGTCATTAAGAAATTTTTTTGTCTTTTACTCCGCATCCCCTGTAAATTGTTTGCAACTCATTGGCTTGCCTGTGGAGAAGCTGCTGCAATCGATGGATGGGGGAAAAGTGCTGTTAAAAAGGGAAAAGTGATGATTCTCCCGAATGCGATTGATCCAGAACGATTTAAGTTTAGTGAGGTTTCTCGCAAGGAAATTCGTAAACGATACGGAATCAAGGACGATGATTTTGTCATTGGACATGTGGGGAGATTCTATCCTCAAAAAAATCATGATTTTTTGATAGATGTTTTCTATGAAATCCGAAAACAACGGGCAAATGCAAAACTATTGCTTTTGGGAGACGGCCCCTTACAGGATAAGATTAGACAGAAAATAAATTCTTTAGGGATTGCGGACTCAGTTATATTCGCAGGTCTTCAAAAAGACCCCGCTCCGTTTTATAGCGCAATGGATGTATTCTGTTTTCCTTCTTTATGGGAAGGTCTCGGAATTGTTTTGTTAGAAGCCCAATGTAATGGAATACCCTGTGTTGTTAGCGAGGCAGTTCCAGACGAAGTTTGTGTGCAGCAAATGTTCTACAAGATCCCTTTCAACATATTGCAATGGACGACGAAAATAACATCTTGTCCAATTGATGGAAACGCAAGGCGACGGCTATTGAAAAACGAGGAATATGATATTAATTGTTCTTTTTCGAAATTGGCGCGTATTTATAAATCCGATTAGTTCAGTTGGAAAGTTATCTTCTGTCAATGCCTAGTTTTTTCTTTATTTTTTCATAAAAAAGAAAGTGCATTCCGAATAAACGCCACAGATAAGGCGCTCCAAGCAACTTTTTGTTTAAATTCCTGAAAAAAATGGGCTTGGATTTTTTTAAAAGATTATCAATTTCCTTAAGTTTGGAATCGTCTACGCAAAGAAATAGCATACGGTAGTAAAAGAATACCAGTATATTATTTGTTAGAAAAATTGCAAAGTCAGAAAACTGAGGGAGCGAAGGGATCATGTTTTTGATGACTGTTGCCAAGTCATTGTAATTTCTTGATATTTCCTTTGGGTCTATAGATTGACCGTCTCTAGTAAGATCGTAGTTGTATAAAACCTCTTTCAAAAATGTGATATAGGAGGTGCAACTTGCGGGATAGATTAAATATTCAAAGTCGGTGAAGCACACCCCTTCGGTCATTCTTAATTTAGATCTTTTTATCGTATCTAATTTGTAAATAACGGAGTGCATTATGAAATGGTTGGAATCCTGAGATTTCCAAATTTTTTCTTTACGGATATCGTACGGTACTTCAAATTGCACCTTTTTTACATGGAATACTTTGCTGTAAGAAGTGTAGTGCTTACAGTATGGGGTGACAATGGCATCAGAATTGATTTTATCGATTTTTTTCAATATTACTATCAGTGAATTCGTGTCAAACCAATCATCAGCATCCAGAATTCTGAAATATTTCCCTGTGGCGACTTTGAGAGCCGCGTTGACGCAAGACCCGTAGTGTCCGTTTGGCTTGTTTATGATATTTACGATGTCGGGGCGCTTATTTGCGTATTCTTGCATTATGGAAAGCGAACTATCTGTGCTACCGTCATTGACGACAATAATCTCCAATGTATTGGGGACATCGCTTCTCGTGACAGAATCTAAGCACCTGTGCAAGTAGGCTTCCATGTTATAGGTGGGAATGACAACGGATAGAAGTTTCTCTGACATATTATGCACCTACTTCTTACTTGGCGACCGCCATTACCTGTTCAATCACGTCGTCCATGTTGTACTCGGCTAGCCGCCCGCCAAATATGATTTTGGATTGCGCGTCCGCAAGTTCTTTGCGTTTGGCGTAAATGGCCGTATTCTTGGCTTCATTAACGGCATGGCTGTTTTGGGCGATATGGACGCGCTTGTCTATGACAAGGACGGACTTGCCTGCTTTCTTGGCAAGATTGGCGAATGTCACCCCGAAAAGGCCTGAACCGATGATGAGGTAGTGGTACATGCCGTAAATATAATCTATTTTTCATAATGGAACGATTGAGGCCTTATGAAAAGAGACCATGTATCTTTTGATGTTTTTGACACTTGCTTGGTTCGCCGGTGTGGCATGCCTTATAAAATTTGGGATTTGATGGCTGACAGGCTGTTCGACAAAGATGATGCGAGAGGTCGTTTGTCTTTTACGGGAAATCGGAGCCTTGCTGAAAAAAATGCTTCTGTGGAATCACATTTCCCGACATTGAAAGATATCTATGATGAAATGAATGTTGCTCAATGGGGTTTTAATCAAGACGTTGTAATGAATTTAGAAATGGAAATAGAAGAGCAAGAGCTGTTTCCGAATTCAGAAATATTGAAAGTTGTGAATGACTATCGCGAACAGAATTATAAGATTGCGTTTGTTTCGGATATGTATCTTCCGACGGAATTCATAAAGAAAATCTTGATTAAATTCGGTTTTTGCAGAGAAAATGAAGATGTATTTGTTTCTGCCGATTGTAAAGCGACCAAATATGGTGGAAAATTATTTGACTATGTTTTTGAAAAAACAGGAACAAAAGCGAAACAATGGATCCATTATGGCGACAACGAACGCTCGGATTATCGGGTGCCAAAATCAAAAGGTATTAAAGCTAATTTAGTAAGCAATACAGATTTTACAGAAGAAGAAAAACGTTGGCTTGATGACGCATGCTTTTATCCTCATAAGAATGAAATTGAATTGTGGGCGGGCTTGTGCCGATTGACTCGATTGCAGAACGAGAAAAGTTATGCTGCGACAATGGCGATAGATTTTATAGCAAGCGTTTATGTCCCTTATGTTGTGTATGTTTTAAGAGCTGCAAAGGAAAAGGGTATAAAAACACTCTATTTCTTGTCTAGAGATGCACATATATTTTTGGAAATCGCCAAAACTTTGAAAAAAGAATCGGAAGGAATTGAATGTAGGTATTTGAAAGTCAGCAGACGGGTTCTGTATGAAAGTGTTTTTTATAATGTAGATAAGTATGAATTATCTCTTGTGATAGACAATGCTCATGATCAGACTGTTGAAGATTGTTTAAATCATATGAACTTAGAATGGGAAAAACTTTCCAATAAAACTAAATCAGAATTTCCTAGGACTAAGAGATTAAATTCAAAAAAAAGACTCCAATTGTTTAAAGAATGTTTACGATATAATGATGCTGAATTAATAAAGAAGCATTCTTCAGAGAAGAGAACTTTGCTTATAAAATATCTAGAGCAAGAACATTTTTTTCAACAGAGATCGGCTTTAGTTGATTTAGGATGGGTTGGAAGTTGCAGATGCGTCATCAACTATATTTTGCATAAAGAAGGTTATAAAACTGTTTCATCTTTTTATTGGGGATATAATAGTAATCTTTTGTATGGAAATTCATTTGATGAATTATTTGTATATAATGGTCAAGAAGACATTGTAAAAAAATATTCGTGTGCACATTTATTTTTTGAAAAATATGCCTCAATAAATGCGAATGGCACTACTAGATCTTATAAAAGAGAAAATTCGGTGGTGTTGCCTGTCGAGGGCGATTTCGATGAATCAATATTGGAACAAATGACCATAAATGAGTTTATGGTTAAGGAATGTGTAAAAAATTTGCCTTCTGAATGGAATTGCGTCAACTTTGATGTTTTTTTGTGTTGTGGCGTAAAACAAATGAAAAACATATTTAAACAACCAACAAAAAAACATAGAGAATTTTTCAAATATATTAAGTTTGAAAATTATAGTGTTGCAACGCAAATGGTGCGAAAACTTCCATTAAAGGATTTTTTTGCACTTCTTGTATGGGGCGTCCCTGCATCCATGATATGGACCGAGGCGGCAATTAAGGTGACGTTTGGTCCATTTGCAGGGATGTTTACCAAACTATACAAATACACGTCAAAAACGGCCTTTGCTAACCGACTTCGTCTTTGGTGGGATGGAAGAATGTAAAACAGACCAACCAATATAAAGGATTTTTATAAAGAAATTCATGATGAACGGCGATTTTATTTCTTGTTTCCACAATTTCATTGCTTTAATGTGGTTGTCTGTATTGCCCTGCTTTGCGATATAGTACCATATTGTAGGCGCTTCTAATCTATGGAAAAAAGATAATCTTTTTTCTTTTTTTAATTGTTGATAAATGTTCCAGAATTCAAGTGCTTGCTTGCCAAGCCGGTGATTCTTTTTTGTTGTGTTTTCGTTATGCTGTCTAAAATGGTTTAATAATTCAGAATAATAATAAACATTTCCGGTCTTACAGATTTCTATCCAAAAAATCCAGTCCCCACAGCCGTTGTAGTTGGTATAACTGGTGCTAATTTTTTTTAGACAAGAACGTTTAAATATTGCGCAACTGGCATTATATATTGAGTTCATACTAGCCATTTTATGACGAATAAATGATTCTCCGTTAATGCATCTGCTGGATGGATAAGTTTTTAATTCGGTAACCTTATCTGGATATACAATGTTAATTCCTGTATATATTAGGGATAATGACGGGTCCTTTTGGATAATAGGGATTGTTTTCTCTAGGAAATCAAAATCTGCCCAATCGTCGCTTTCGGCGATCCAGATGTATTCGCCTTTGGCGTACTCAAATCCTTTTGCCCACTGCTTAAAAGGGGAACCACTATTTGTTTCGTTGTAGATTATGTGGCTGACTTGCGGGCGCGAACGGTATTCCTCAATAATCTCTTTACTATTGTCTGTGCTGCAATCGTCTAAAATAATCACTTCAAAGTCTTGAAATGTTTGGTTGAATATGGAATCAAGACGCTGCCGAAGGTAAGGTGCGTGATTGTAATTGGGAACTATGATGGAAACTTTGGGCGTGGGCATGCTATTCTCCGAAATAATCGTTGATGTAATTTATGAATAGTAATGTATTCTTTTTGTTTACTTCTTCATAATTTAAACAATCAATCAAGTCTTTTCTTGTTGATTCCGCCCAATTGAGTTCTTCCTTACTATTTCCGAATGCAACGCCATAGTGCGGCCGGTCGTCGACGCCTCGATAGTCGTTCTTGCTTTTTCCGGGTTCTGGCACAATGATCGATTTACATCCACATATAGAAGCTATGCATGAATAAAACGTTTGAGTGTCATAGCTGTAACAGAATTCACATTTATTCAAAATTTTGACTTTTTCTTCTTCTGGCAAGTCGTCAAGGATTGGCCCATCGAATTTTAGGGGTAGGTCTTTTCTATTTCGTCCTTTTCGGACGAAGTAGCAATTCCCAGTACGTTCTGAAAAATTTGTACGTTTGTATAGACTTTTGTCAAAATAATTGATTTTGACCATTCGTAGAGCTGGATTCAAAGCATAATCGTTAAATATTTCACGATAGGTGATAAACAAATCTTTTTCACTATAGGCATTTTTTTCGTTTGGATATCGGTTGAAGTAAAGCAACCATCTAACGACGTTCTTTGCTTTTAGCGGGTTCCCGTAAACTATTTCTGGGTATAATACAATGGTGCCTTTGTTGGAAAAAAACGGGCTTATTTGTAATTTACACCCTTTTAAATGTGGGGCTCTGAAATAATCGGAAAAATATTTTTTCTGAAAATTATGCTTTGGAAATAAATAAACTAACAATCTGGCGAAGAGTAATTTGAGATTATTCACAAGTAATCCGAACCGAGTATGTCTAAAAATATGTAAATCTGATTCGTTTTGCGGAATTCCGTAAAACAAAAGTATTTTCGCATTGTATCCCTGTCTCGTCAAACTCCTACATAGTTCGGAAAGAACAATCGTTCCTCCACTGTAGATACAAATGTTTACTATTATTATTTTTCTTATTTCTTTCATATTGGTGCTGGGTTGATTTTTTTTGTCTCAAAATATCGTTATTCGTTAGAATGTATCTCTCATATTGGGAATAAGAAGTGAGATTGTGTTTATTCTATTTTTTTCCCCCATTCACTAGTTCCTTGAGTACCGTTTTTAAATAGTCCAAACTTTCAAAATGTAATAGTTTTGCGGCTCCAAGGTAAAAAGGGGCGCCCAAAAGAGTGTACAGAACCAACTGAATTATAGGGCGAATATCAAGAATTGTCAACCAATATAGTCCACACCCCATTACAAGGGATAGCGCAAATGCTGGGGCGATGTCTCGGATTTGTTCGAAATAGCCGTAATCTAGCAGTTTCTTGTTCGGGTGGGCGTTGATAAAGCCACTGACAATAGCTGTGATAAAAGCAGTGCTTGCGATGCCTATGGGCGTTCTGAATAAGTAGATGAATAGGCCGAGGACTGTGATGCCAAATATTTTTTTGATGATTTCCAGTTTCAGGAATATGTCGCTACGGCCTACGGCGTTGATGGCCGAAAGGTTTGATGTGTGTATGGGCCAAAAGGCGTATGAGAAACAGAAGATTTGGATGAATGGTACGCAGAGAAGCCATTTTTTTCCGAGCAATACGAGAACCAAGGGCTTGGCGAGCGCGGCAATCCCTGCCATGATGGGCAAGATTACGAAAGAACTTGTTGTGATTGCTCTGCGCGTCATCTGCTTTACATGAGCTCGGTTATCCTGGGCAACCGAAAGCGTGGGCAAAAGGATTGATTGTATGCTGGCGTTTATGTTTGTAATGATTGCAAGCGGGAACATCTCACCTCTAGAATAGTAACCCAGGGTTGCTGGCGCAAACAGTGCCCCAAAAACTAGATCGCGGAACTTGCCATAGCCGACATCCAGCAAGGCGGAAACTTGCAACTTCCACCCGAACGACAGCAGTCCTTTTACTCTCTCAAATGAAAATTGAAGTTGCGGGCGCCACTTGACGGTAAACCACATGAAAATACACATCAAGAAAACGTCGCACAGTTGCTGTATGACGAGCGCCCACACATTGAATCCTTTCAATGCACAGGTGATGCCAATCGTTGCGGAGGGAACTAGTGCACCCAGGCTCCGCCAGAAGAGCTTCTTGAAAAGCATGTTCCGAGCAATGTAAACCTCCTGTATGGAATTGATCGCTCCGAAGAATAACGTCAGGGACAGGACGCGGACTATGGTCGTCAGTTCGGGGTGTTTGTAGAAATTGGCGACTAGCGGGGCCGTAAAAAAGAGTATGATGTAAATTATGCCTGCGAGCAAAAGGCTTGCGTAGAAGACTGAAGAAAAATCTAGGTTATCTGCATTCTTCTTCTGGATAAGGGAGGTGCAGAATCCATTTTGGATAAATACATTTGCAATTGTGATGAATACAGTCACCAGGGTAATCAGGCCAAAATCCTCGGGCAAAAGTAGTCGCACCAAAATGATGGTTGTTACGAACTGCACGCCGCTCGTGCCGCAGCGCTCCATGAACTTCCAGAACAGTGACGTGACTATGGTCTTAGTGGTGAACATTTTTTTCAGGAGTCGGTTTGTTTCGGTTTACTGCATCAATGTTAATAAGTTTAATCTTATTGTTTGGAAATAGAATAGGGAGAATCTGTTTTTTTGAAAATAAATCAGATTCATCGTAATAGGAGACTATTATCTGCGCTGTTTTATTCAATTTCGTAGATAATTCAGTAAAATAGGGTGCATCTATTTGAGATAGGGAATGACCAATAATAAATACTTTTGTGTATTTTCCCGCATTAGAAAATATAGGCTGGAGTTTCGTCATTTGTTTGGATGTGTTTTTATAGAGCTCTTTTAATACATCTCGATGTCCGTTTGACTCAGCCTCTCCTACAACAATTTCATAGGATGGAGTTGTTTTGACAGACTCTAAATCAAATGATGCATTGGCATTTCCATGGCCAACAACCAAATCTGACACCGGGTCGCTGGTGTCATGATGGTCCCATTTTGTTCTTTTTTGAGCCTTTCCATGAAGGTGTATAACATCTTCTTCATAAATAGATTCGATTGTTTCAGTGTAATTGAATGTTACTATATCCGCTTCTTTCAGAATTTTGTCAAGACATACTTTTTTTTCTTTGTAAATGTCTATAGTGAGAATCCAATCGTTTAGTGCGTTTTTCAAACCATCAATTAGCATGGATTCTACAATGTTTATTTCGTCGGCTTTTTGGTGATAATTGTGTTCATTTTCATCATTTTCGAAAATATCAATACCATCTAAAATATTGGAGTATAATTCTGAAACGTCCAATTCGCCTAGTTTATTTTCAAAGTCAGTCCATAGGTTTGCAGGTGAGCAACATTCCAAATAGTAGGCTAAATCTGAATGGAATTTGTCTATGTATTTCTTAAAATCGCCGAATGAAGTTTTGCATTCATGGGCTAGATCAAAACCGTTGCCTGTGATGACTAGAAAATTTTTGGGGCGTTGATTGTTCATTGGTTGCAAAAGGTTTATTTTTTTTATGGAAACGGTTATTTGAAAAATTGAATGGATGTTGCAATCTTAGGTTTTAAGGATGCCGCTCTTTTATAATCAATGAATCCTTTGTCATCGGGACAAACGTATTGCCGAACGAACCAGTCCCGCCTGTTATTAAAATCGTCTTGTTAGTTAACATGCTGTATTCCAAAGGGATACCTTAAAGGAATTTTACATTTAGTAATATATATAAAACGCCTTGCCGTAATAGGTGAAAAATGGGAAAATGGGCAGGAATGTGAAATATTCAAAAATCCCTGTTTTAGGTATTGACAAGTGCATCTGGTGAATCTATATTTTATGGTGCTCAAACGTGTACGAAAAGAACGGGCGATTGCTTTGCTCCGCTCGCAATGACAACTAGTAAAGCCCCGCTTTTTATGCCTGTAGGCGGGGGAGGAGTGAAAGATGAACGTAAAAGATGCGTTGCCGCCTGCCGAGAAGAACGAGATTATCGTTTATCAGCCGGAGGGCGGGGAATTCCATATTGAAGTTCGGGTCGAAAACGAGACTGTCTGGCTCACGCAGGCTCAGATGGCGGAGCTGTTTGGCACAGACAGGACATCCATCAATAGACATATCCGCAACATCTTCCAAACGCAGGAATTGGATGAAAAGTCAACCTGTGCAAAAATTGCACAGGTTCGTATGGAAGGTGATCGGGCTATTAAACGAACGCTGCCCTATTACAACTTGGATATGATAATTTCTGTTGGTTACAGGGTTAATTCCATTTGTGGTACACGCTTCCGTCAGTGGGCGAACCGGGTGCTTAAGGAACACATGCTTAAGGGTTTTAGTGTAAACCAAAGGCTCGTCTCGCACGAAAACCGGCTGGAAAACCTTGATTCCCGGGTCATTTATCTCGAAAAGCAGGTGGATTTTTTCGTAAAAGCAAACCTACCGCCAAGCGAGGGTTTGCTGCCCGCGCATTCGCAGTGGAGCGGTTACGAGTTTGCCGTGCAGCTGGTGCGTTCTGCGAAAAAGGAACTGGTTATCATTGATCCGTATGCCAACGACATGGTTCTATCCC
>JAEEGL017036171.1_pt1 | contig 17527 bp, 12 predicted proteins | sample 9134231 | NCBI WGS metagenome assembly JAEEGL01 (sample SAMN16246548, study PRJNA631951) | gut metagenome | biome: gut microbiome; feature: rumen; material: fiber-attached | host: Bos | place: Iran: Karaj | collected 2018-10 | reverse complement strand
TTTCCTATCACTGCGGCATTTATCCCGGCCTTCTTAAGACTTCTTACAACACCGTTACCGTCCGGGGTCGTTATCAGCATGGATCCGCTTGATATGAGGCAGGACGGATTGATCGAGAATTCCTCGCATATCTCAACCGTCTCCTGCCTGACCGGAATGTCGAGAAGGTTTATCTCCAGTCCGCATCCGCTGCTTTCTCCGACTTCCCAGAGAGCACCGAATATTCCGCCCTCTGTAACATCATGCATCGACGTTACACCTACCGAAACAGCGATCTTTGCATCTTCAACGACAGAGAGATAATCGGAAAATCCTTTTGCCGTATCAAGCAGCGACGAAGAAAACCGTTTCGACAGCATGTCTTCTTTTTCCTTGGCGATTATGCTCGTTCCCTCAAGTCCGATCCACTTTGTTACTACAACATCATCTCCACACCTTGCTCCCGATGTGGTAACAAGCCTGTCTTTTTTGACCTTGCCTATTCCGGTAGTAGTTATGACCGGCTGGTTTACAACATTTGTGATCTCCGTGTGTCCGCCAACGGTCTGTATGTTAAGCTTTGCGCACACTTCCTCGACCTGCTGCATTATCTGTTTCAGTTCGGATTCCTCAGTTCCTTCCGGAAGAAGGACCGAGAGCATGACACCGATCACTTCCGCACCCGATGATGCTATGTCATTTGCTGTAACGTGGACAGAAAGAGCTCCGATATCGTGGCTCGTTCCCGTTATCGGATCGGTAGATGTGACAAATATCTCATCATCCGCAAGCTGTATCGCTGCACAGTCTTCGCCTACTCCGGCTCCGACAACGATCTCATCACGCTTTGTCTTGATCTGCTTTATTATTGATCTTTTTAGAACGCTTTCGGGTACTTTACCTATCTTCAGCATAACGGCATCACAGTCCCAGTGCGGCGGCAGCCGCGGCAGCCGCGTTCAGTTCTCCGATGGTCGCCTTGACCGCGTCAATGCTTCCCGACGCCATCGCACTTTGTATCATTGCGAGCGCAGCCGGATTGTCGGTCGCGGTACCTACAGTCGCGGTTTTGGGAGTAGGCAGATACGTACTCTTATTGATCTCTGTCCTCTCTGTCTCCTTACCGTCAACAGTCACGACCTTCCAGAGCTTTCCGACATAGCCCGTATGTGCCGACTGGGTCGATATGGAGCCTACGGGCAGGGAAGGATCCGCTATGATCTTCTCTCCTTCGGGAACCGTTTCCGAGATCTTCTCACTCTCATATGATACCTTTCTGTTTGAAGGTCTCGTCTCAACTCCGTAAATATTGAAAACAACCTGTTTGTCATCGGTTGTATATCCTTCTATGTAAATAGGATTATCAGTATTGTTCGTAAACTTAAAGTCCTTGCTCGTTCCGGATATCGCAGCATCACTTGAAAGGTCAACGTACGATACTATCATTGAATGATTATGTCTCTCATCAACCTGCAGTTCCGCACGCAATACCGCATTATAAAGTGTTGAGCTTACCTGGCATATACCTCCGCCTAAACTCTCAACGACCATACCGTTTAAATATGATCCCGCAAGGTAATATCCGTTCTCTTCCGTAAACGGGCTTACCGTCTCGTACATTGAAAACCTGTCCCCGGGAAGAAGAACCGTTCCGTTAACAAGTCTTGTTCCGTTCCTGACGTTTCCGGATCTGTCGGCGCTTGATGTCTTAAAGCTTGTTTTAAAGCTTCCTATTACATCATGTATCTTTTCAAGGTCTTCCGCGCTCGCCTTCGGAACGTCTTCGATAACGCACATGTCGATCGTCATATCCTGCCCGGTAAAATTATCAAGGCTTGACATTATTCTTGAAACCGATGCGTTGACATCTATCTTCTCACCCGTTGTCCCGGGATTGACCACGAACTTGCCGTCCGTTTTCGATAAAGTAGCGTTAACCGCCTCGACATTATATTTCTCGCCCTGATCCGTTACTATGGCGGTTACCGTATCTTTGTCAAACTCCAGATTGAGAGGATAGACCTTCTTTTCATGCTGGAGGTCCTTACGCTGTTTGTATCTTTCGACAATGTTCCCGCTCCGGCCCACATACAGTGCATCCGCCACCATATTTGTATCGTCCCATCTTATACCGAGCTGTGCAGCGGTGACATTCACGCTGTTATCACCGATGGAGTTAAGAGTGATAGCCGCCTGCGACATCGATCTTACTTTTTCGCGGATAAGCTTTACCGCTTCATCATATGTCTTACCGGAAAGGTTGATATCATCAACATATATGCCTTCCATGATCGTGCCCGACAGGTCGCGTTCAACGATCGGCTCTATTTCCATATTAAATGACGATGAACTGCCATCATCCGTATCGGATCCGCTCCTTATAACTTCAATGGCATCCTTTACAAGAGAATTTGCCCCTCCGTATACATCCTCACCGGAAAATGCATAAACATCGCACGAAAACAAGGGCAGTCCGATCAAGGCCGCCGATATGCATATCAGTGTTTTGTTAATGATACGACCGGTATTCATCGCAATTGACACACCCTTTTAATTTGTTTATGATACAAGATACATCAACGTGGGAACTACCATTGCAAGGACAAGTATCGCTATTATCACAGCCGATACTATCTGCTTTGTTTTTTTGTTATGAAAATTCATCATTGGCTTTTCCTCATCACTATCGTCAGTTAGGTAATTATATATGATATCACCGCTATTTACAACCATTGTGCTCGTCGCCGGATTCATATTCGTATTTATGAAGATCACATCCGAAAGACCCGATAACGGCCTCAAAAGCTTCACCGAAAGAGAACGCCTTGCCAACAATACGCTCAAGCAACCTCTCGACTCCCTTGATTTTATAAAGATCCCCATAGAGAGCATCCCATCACCGGAGCCTGCCGTAAACGAAAAGTGTGCATCCCTTGTCGGGGAACTGAAGATCCTTGCCGACAAAAAGATCGTTAACCTTACCGGTATATCAAACACGGATCTTAAGCTATCATACGGTGCTGCCAATCTTCCTATACTTACCGAATACGATCAGAACTTCACAATGCTTTGCAAAGACCTCTATGAGCTCGGTTGCGAATACAAAAACGCGGGACTTACCGATGAAGCGATAACCACGTTTAATATCGCAGTTACTCTCGGAACCGACATCTCCGGCAATTATACGACGCTTGCCGAAATGTACGCCGAAAAAGGTCTGTATGTTGAGATACAGCGGCTCATCAACTGTGCCGACAATATCCGGTCTCTTACAAAAAAGTCAACTATCGGAAAGCTTCAGGATATACTTGACCGTAACACGTCAGCAGTGATAAAGCTTACTGACGATGAGACTCCTTCCGGTGATCCCGACAGTATTTTACCAGCAGACATTCTTGACATTTTGGAGACTGTGCCTTACAGCACTGACGACCAAACGTGATGAACCATATATTTATAAGTATCCAGTAATCCTTCGGTATGACCTTCATAAGATCGTATTCTATCTTTTCCGGATCACTTTCCTTTGTCAGCTTAAGCCTTTGTGATATGCGTTTTACATGCGTATCCACAACTATGCTTTGTATACCGTAAATATTTCCCCTGATCACATTTGCCGTTTTTCTTCCGACTCCGGGCAGTCTTGTAAGCTCATCGATATCGCTCGGAACAACCCCGCCGTACTCTTCGATCAGCATCTTCGCGCAGGCTATTATGTTCTTTGCTTTGTTATGATAAAACCCCGCCTGATGAATGTCCTGTTCCATTTCGGCAAGATCCGCATTTGCGTAATCTTCCATGGTCTTATATTTTTTAAACAGGTCTTTTGTGATGATATTTACCCGCGCGTCGGTACACTGCGCACTTAAGATAGTGGCAACAAGAAGCTGCCACGCATCGGAATGAACCAGATAACACCTTACCTCATCCGAATACATTTTTCTGAATATCTCTATTATCTCAAGTGTTCTCTTTGACGCCATTTATTTCTTCCTGCGGTTGTGAAGATATTCGGCAAGCTTTGCTCCCGGGTAGTGTTTGAGTATCACGTTTCTAATATAGCTCTCGGTAACTTCCGGACCGTTTGATGCAAGCATCTTAAGCAGTTTTTCGAGTTCCGCCCTCGTATGCTCCTCGATCAGATCCGTATAATCACCTTTCTGATAATACTTAAGCGGCATATCACACGTATAGTGTCCTTTGTTATATATCCGGGATGCCGCAACTCTGTCTACATACATCTCGACAAGATATCTCTTCGGCATTCTTGTCGGTCTTATGATATGGCTTTCTTTTCCAGGGCTCGGAAGATAATCCGTCCAATATTCGTAGTGGTGTTTATTCCGCCCCTTATGATGTATCCAGGACTCGGAATATCCCTTTGCTTCACGCTCGGCATTGTTCGCGCTTCTGTATCCCTGATAATATTTTGCACCCACAAAAAACTCCTGCGGGCTGTACTTGCTAAGATCATGAGTCAGGCCCTGCCAGTACAGGCCAACCCTGAAGCATCCCTGCCTTACGGCCCTCCTGTGTTCATTCACGGTCTTCAAATGTTTCAGTAACTTAAACATCTTTATCCTCCGGTTTTGCATCTATCGCAGTCAGTATATCGTAATAAGTGTTATGAACCCTTTCGTACTCCCTGTTGTATTCCTCGTTCTTGCCCTGATGTATCGATGCGGTGTATGAGTGTGCCCGGTTTTCAACTTCCGAGCTTACTCTTGCGATCGTGGCAATACCGATATTTGAACATGTCTTACCGATACTCTCGACATTTGCAAGTATTTCCGAGAAAACGACTCCGGCGCGGACCGTACACTGTCCCTCCCTGAGACGGACAAGATGATTGTCGTGAAGCGTCGATGCCAGATCCTGCAAAACGCTGACGCACGGCTCAATATGATAAGCGGCACTGACATCTCTTTTTTCAAACGCCTTGGCCGAATATTCGATGATCTCATCGACCAGCTTTTTGGTCAGTGCCAGTTCTCCCATAGCCATATTTGAAAATACGATGTTCTCCTCATGAAGTACCGTTGCCGAATCCGCCATCAGATCGGCACTGTCTCCTAAATGTTCGAACTCCGAAACAAGCTTATGATACTGTTTTAATATCCTAAGATGCAGATCTTCGCTGACATACGGGGCAAGCTGGACAAGGTATTTGTCAACGCAGTCGGTAAGATAATCTATCTTCTCTTCTTCTTCATGTATCTGTCTGATCGTCTCTTCATCGTAAGCGTTTATAGCACTGAATGCTTTCCTGATATTTTCCCTTGCCGAATCGAACATTATGGTCAGAACATCATAACACCCACCGAACGCGATAGCCGGTGTCCTGAAGAATACGGGGTTGAGTGCCGCCACCTTTTCGGCATATTTCCCGGTAGCAACAGCATCATCCTTAACGATCTTTCTGACCGATCTTCTGACAAACCCGCTTATCGGAAGAAGCACAACGGCGCACACCAGGTTAAATACGGTGTTGGTATTTGCTATGCTTCCCGATCTCATCGTCATGTTCCACAGACCGTCAAGAAGTCCCGTCTGTTTAAGTATCGTAACTCCGACCAGAACAAGAAGTGTTTTGGACAGGTTGTATATTATGTTCATAAGACCGACTCTCTTCGAATCGGCTTTGGCTCCAATCCAGCAAACGATGCCGGTAGTGACACAGTCCCCGAGGTATATACCGAGAAGAACAACGTATATTACCTTGAACGGGATCGTTCCTGCCTGGGAAAACGCCTGCAGCATACCGATCGTAGCGGATGAGCTTTGAAGCACAAACGATATCGCAGCTCCCGTCAGATATCCGAGTACCGGATTGTTACCCATGTTCTCAAACATCACATCTATGATACCGCTCTCGGCAAATGAACTGACGGCGTTTGTCATGTTCATAAGACCGGAAAACAGTATTCCGAATCCTATTGCGATATTTCCTATATTGTCCGCTCTTTTGAACTTGAATCCCATTATCAGGATTATTCCCATTATGAGTGCGAGCGGTGCAAGTGTTGAAGGCTGGAAAAACTGGAGAAACGATCCGCTTTCGGCATTAAGATCGATAAGTCTTATGATCTGTCCGGTAACGGTCGTACCGATATTTGCCCCGACTATGATGCCGTATGACTGGTCGAGTGATAAGACGCCCGCTGCCACAAGACCGGATGTGATGACTATCGTGGCGGTGGATGACTGGATGATCGCGGTTATGACCATACCTACCAGTATAGCCTTAACGGTGTTGTCGGTGATCTTTCCGATAGCGACTTTCAGTGTTCCCGAAGAACTCTCCTTAAGGTTATTACCCATAAGCCGCATTCCGTAAAGGAACATGGCCAGACCCCCAAGCAGCGAAATGACACTGAAAACAGACATATTATGATCCTCTTTTGTATTATCGTTACATAAAGAGTATAGCAATACTGGCGTCAAATAGTACGTACTTTATGTATTTTCTACCTTTTGACCAATTTTGGTCTTAAACGACACACTTCCTTTGGCTAAATTATTATGATAGAATCCCATCTATGAAGATCAAAACGGTCCGAAAATCATATGACGAGGTCATGAACTTAAAAAGGCCGGCACATATCAGGCCGAAGAGGCCGTCAAAAGCCCTTAATACACTCGTAAAACTGCTGTCCGCACCGGACCTTAAAGCGGTTGATTTTACATATACCGAAAAGAACATGGAAAAGGCCGGGGACGGGCCGTGGCTCATACTTATGAACCACTCGAGCTTTCTTGACCTTGAGATCGCCTCGCGGATGATCCCGAAACCTTACAACATAGTATGTACTTCCGACGGTCTCGTCGGAAAAGAGGGGATCATGAGAAGGCTCGGATGCATTCCGACACAAAAGTTCGTGACTGATGTATCTCTTATATCGGATCTTAAATTTGCCATACAGAAAAATCATACGAGCGTACTTATGTACCCCGAGGCAAGTTATTCTTTTGACGGGCGCGCCACAAGGCTCCCGCGAAAACTCGGTGTACTGTTCAAGGCTCTTAAAGTTCCGGTTGTAATGATAACGACATACGGTTCTTTTGCGCGCGACCCCCTTTATAACAACCTTCAAAAAAGAAACGTTAAAGTGTCTGCGGTCATGGAGTGCCTGTTGACCTGTGAAGAGGCGCGGGAGCTTTCCGTGTCTGCGATCGACGACATTCTTGATGAAGCATTTTCATTTGACTACTTCAAATGGCAGGCTGCAAACCGCATAAAGATAACCGAGGATTTCCGTGCGGACGGTCTTAACCGGATATTGTATAAATGCCCTCACTGCCTGTCGGAAGGTAATACCGAAGGAGCCGGGACATCATTTATATGCCACGACTGCGGGGCAACGTATGAAATGGACGAATACGGACAGCTTGTTGCAAAGAACGTCGACGCCCGGTTTTCACATATTCCCGACTGGTATGAATGGGAAAGATCATGCGCAAGGGATGAGATACAAAACGGGACTTACGTTCTTGATACGGACGTTTCGATCGGAATGATCGTGGATTTTAAGGCGCTTTACATGGTCGGGGAAGGACATCTTCATCACGATGCAAACGGATTTAAGCTGACAGGATGTGACGGAAAGCTTAATTATGTTCAGGGTCCGAAAAAGTGTTACAGCTGTTACAGCGATTATTTCTGGTATGAGATAGGCGATGTCATATGTATAGGAGATAAGGACTGTCTGTATTATTGCTTCCCTTTGGCTAAAGATATCGTTGCCAAAACAAGGATAGCGACCGAAGAGATCTATAAGCTCTCCGTAAGATCCTGATCTTCCTTCTTTTTCCTTTTGCCGCCTATAACGATAACAGCAGCAAACAATACAAGTCCTATTGCGCTTGTTGCGATGCCGAAACCGGTACCTTCCGGCGTATATTTCATATCGATAACATGGTCTCCTTCGGGAACTTCAAAGCTCATCAGTTCTTCAAGTGCCGCCTTTGTTTCGAGAGCATCTCCGTCGCACGTTACTTTCCAGGACGGTTCGTAAGGTATAGACATGACGACCGTTTCGGATCCGGCTGTGTTAACCGTAAATGTCAGATGTGAACTTTTGATCTTGTTTACAGGACCTATCGCCTCATTAAGCTTTGCGGCCGATGCTCCCCATTCATCAAGGGCATCTTTGTCTTCATAGTAGAAGCATGCTTCCGTTATCTCAAGCGGCTCGTCCTTTATCTGAAGTTTTATCTCAACTTCGTCTCCCGGCTCAAATGTACCCGCACATAATGTATTCCAGTGATTTACCGTAAAGTAAACATCCCTTGACTCACCGTTTACGAATACTTCACTGTTTTGCCTGCGCGGTGCGTAAAAATAAAAATACAACGGCATTCGCTCGGTAATATGAACGTTATAAACAACAAAGCCGTCTTCATCCGACTGTGTCGTCTCAGCCTTTAAATATATGGGCCTGTCATTCCAGTACGATGCTATACTGTTTTGTTTTTCGAATGTATTTCCATTTGAAATGTCGTATTCCGTAAGTCCTTCGGGCGCGATAAACGCCATGGGAAGTGCGTTTTTGTTTTGATACGCATAGTACTTTCCTTCGTACGGAAGGCTCTCGTACGGTTTTTCTATCGAATCGAATCTTGAAACATAGTATTTTATGCCGAACAGGTCGTCAACAAATGATGTACTTCCGCCGTTGTAATATGTGAAATACACGGTTTTGCAGAACCCGAAATTAACGAGCCAGTCAAGTATCTCGTCTTTTTCGCATGAACTGTCGTGCGACAATCCGATATAGTCAAACATCGAAGGGTCGTTTATCGCTCTGTCAAAGTCCTTTTCGATCCTGTAGAATCCGTCATCCTCCGCTTTGATATATGAGATGACTCCGTCTATATCACGGTAATCCTCTTTAAACTTTGAGGCTAAAGGAAGCGGTTTTCCTTCCGAATTAAGACATATATATGCCGTTTTGGAATCATAGAGCATGTCAGCGATACAGATCACCGTAAGGATAAGTATCCCGGCCGTCTTTGCTCTTCCCTCCTTTATGATCATAAATACAACTGCGGTAACAATTACGACAAGAACCGTATTTATCACAAGACGTTCCCTGTCAAGATACGGATTCTTTACACCGGTAAGCCATGCCATGTATAAAATCAGTATCCCGGCAGATATAAGCACCGCCCTGCGACTGTTTTTTCCATCGTCTTCGCAAAGCGACATATACCCCTTGTAGCCGAGAACAACAACCGTGATGCTGATATAGTATGCATATCTCCAGTAGAACCCCTCGGGGTTGTTAAACCCGTGCCATACGGCATCAAGAATGTTTATCCACATACTTACCGCGACCGCTGCGATAACAAACACGTTTGCGATCTTTTCCCTTAAAGAAACGCGTTTTGACACAAAGTAAACGATCGCAAAGAAAAACGGGACAACACCGCAGTATATGAGCGGGCGAAGATCATTCCTTGCGCATCCCGTAAACATCCCCGCAAAAAGCTGGTTCATCGGAAAACGCCTGTATATGCCGTAGTCCGCACTGCTCGTTGTTTTTTCCCCGAGAAGCGACAGTCCGGTCCTTATAAGGAAGAATCCGTCGATCAGAAGTACAGTGATCCCTGCAAGGAACATCATCTTAAATCTCTTAAGTGCCGCAGTCCCCTCAATGATCCTCGAAACATAAAAGATCACCAGGAAGATCACGAGCATGAAACCCATATGGTAATTGATATAAATATACAGGCATGTTGTTATGACAAACGGTATAAACCCTTTGTCATCTTCCGTAAATTCAAGGAAAAAGAACAGGACGAGCGGAAGTATCGCGAGTGCCCCGAAGTATATCGTAAGAACGAGATATCCGAAAAAGAATGACGAAAACGCATATCCCGTTGAGAACACGAGTGATATCCATGAACTTTTGTATCTGCCGTTAAGGAGGATCGAGGCACACAGCCCCGCTATGGAGATCTGAAGTGTAAATATAAGCTCTATCCCGACTACTATTTTGTCCTGCGGAAAAAAAAGAAGGATAAAAAGAAGCGGGTCATGGAGCTGAAATGCCGCAAGCCCCGGAAAATCACCGCCCAGAGTCTTTGTCAGCATATATGACCAGTCATTGTTTGTCTTCAGTGTATTTATAAAGTACGCATAAAAATTGACAAACTCAACATCCATATCTCCCGTAAGGATCGTATGTTCTCCGAACGGGTATATCCCGCAGACAAGCCAGAACACCTGCATCATGATAAACGGGATAAAAAAAGCACATATGTAAATGGGTATTTTATTCTGCCTGATATTTGTTTTCATTATCGCCGGTATGCTCTTTCATTTTGCTTTCGTTTTATGTTATCATCTGATAAACATGTTTACAAGTTTCCGATTGTGCAAAAGGCCGGTATAAAAATGCCCAGAACAAAAGATCTTACAACCGATATGACGGTCGGCGATCCGATAAAACACATTATACTGTTTGCTTTGCCGGCGCTTGTCGGAAATGTATTCCAGCAGGTGTATAACTTTGCCGATTCGATGATCGTCGGGCGCTACGTAAGTCCGGATGCTCTTGCCGCGGTAGGAGCTTCCTCTTCCATTGTATTTATGCTGTATGCCCTTTGTAACGGCATAGGTACCGGCGGCGGGATACTTGTGTCGCAGTATTACGGTGCCCATGATGAGGAAAAGGTCAAAAACTGTATCGTAAACACCGGGCTTATCATGCTCATTTTCCCTGTGCTCTTCGGAGTTGCAGGCTTCATACTCGCTCCTCAGATACTGGAGATCCTTAGCACACCCCCCGAAATATTATCCGATTCCATACTGTACATCAGGTATATGTGCTCGGGACTTCTGTTTATATCTTTATACAACTATCTTGCAGCCATGCTGCGTGCTCTGGGGGACTCAAGGTCTCCCCTTTACTTCCTTATACTTTCAACCATCCTGAACGTATTCCTCGATATTCTGTTTGTCTGTTATCTTCATATGGGGATAAGGGGTGCGGCAAAAGCTACGATAATCTCGCAGTTCGTGGCCATGATAAGCTGTGGTATATATGCCCGTATCATCAACCGGTATTTCAGGCTCCGTCGGGCTGATTTTATCTTTACCGCTTCGATGATCGGAAGGATAATCCGTCTCGGCGTTCCGATGTCACTCCAGTTTGCTCTGATCGCCATATCATCCATGGCTGTCCAGCGCATAGTCAACTCATACGGAACGGTCGTTGTTGCAGCTTTTACGGCAACGAGCAGGATCGAGATGCTTATCCACCAGCCTTTTACAACTCTCGGAGCTGCACTCGCAACATACTGCGGCCAGAACTACGGTGCCGAAAAGCTCGACAGGGTATATATGGGTTACAGGAAAGGTCTTCTTATCATGACCGTTCTTACTGCCGCAATGATAATTACGATGCAGCTTTTCGGCGGAGCGATAACCGGTCTGTTTGTTACCGACCAAAGGATCATAGATCTCGGAGCATTGGGCCTTCGCATCACGAGCCTCTTTTATTTCCCGCTCGGAGTCATATACGTTGTCCGCGGCGTCCTTACCGGAGTCGGGGATGCATTCTTTGCCCTGTTCAACGGTATAGTTGAGGTCATAGGAAGGTTTACCATCCCGCTTTTGATGACAAAATATATGGGTATGGGAGAGACCGGAATATGGGTATCCGCGGGCGTTGTATGGGTCTTAAGTGCCGTTACGGCCTATATAAGGTATTTAAGGCACCTTCATTACCGCATAAAACCGTCAGGATCCTGATGATTTTCTCACATAAAGAAGTTATGTATACCTGAAATCTGCCGATATATATAGTGAAAGGATTCACAACATGATCGTGCGTGGTCGGGCGCAGACATGTTCCAAGGAGGGAACTATGACATACGGATTTCAGGAGCTGTATAACCAGCCCGGCATATCCGTCATTTCCGGCGTAGCACACAGCACCCCTGACAGGAAAAGACGGGAAGATGCCGAAAGAAAAAAGAAAGCCGCAAAAAACATATTTGCGGGTAAACTTGAGGAAGAGCAGATAAAACTCTCCGACAGGGAGATAAATTACTACGCTTCCGGTTATACAAGAGCGGCAAAACCTTACCGTACGGAAGTCAAGATGAAACAGTATGGCTGATCAACCGGTCTTTATATGGTCTTGTCCACCCGGGTATCACCCCGGGTTTTTTTATTGTAAACGAAGTATAAAGAGATTATACTATATATACGTACTATCATGTGCGTCGAAGTACACATATTGTATCCGACAGAAAGGAATGAAACAAAATGGAAAACACCAGATCAAATGAAGCCAGGGTCAACCATACGGCACTCATACTGTTTACCGTGCTCACATCGATAATAAGCATTGCTTACATAATCCAGCTTATTAAAGGTGAAGCGGGTTTGGAGAAGTTTCTTCCGGTTGAGATATTTGATCTCGCGCCCATGATCATTGGCTGGATCATATACAAAACAAATCCCGGATCCACTGTCATCAGACATGTGATGGCAATAGGATACGGATTGTTTTATCTTATTGTGTGCTTCATAACAACAAACACGATACTTGTATTTGTATACGCGATCCCTACGGTTATTCTTACCGCGATGTTCAATGATTTTAAGCTTTCCGTGACATCCGGTATCGGCGTATCAGTCATCGCGATCATACATGCGATCAGATTTGCCTCATTAAAAGAATGGCAGGACGGTGCGATGGCCGATCTTGAGATCGAAGCTCTTATCATGATACTCGTTTCTGTTTTTTCCATCGTTGTAAACAAAGTTATTACGGATATAAATGCCGAAAGCATACAGGTGATCAATGATACCGGTGAGAAGAACGAACATATGCTCTCAAACGTTATCCAAATATCAGGTGATCTTGTAAACGATGTTGACAAAATATCCGAAAAGATATCCCGCCTTGTAACATCAAGCCAGGATACTCTTACGGCGATGAAGGAAGTACAGACGGGTTCGACCGATACGGCTGAATCGGTTCAGAACCAGCTGATCAAGACCGAAGAGATCCAGACACAGATCGAAAACGTTACAAATGCAGCAAACGATATAAGCACAAATACATCCGATGCTGTTGACGCGATCCGTGAAGGCCGCGAAAACATCGCAAGGCTTATCGAACAGTCAAAGGTTTCCGAACAGGCCGGTGACAGCGTCATAAAAGAAGTCGAAGGACTTAAGACATCAACGCAACAGATGGAAACTATCGTATCTCTCATACAAAACGTTGCATCCCAGACAAGTCTTCTCGCACTTAACGCTTCCATCGAGGCAGCAAGAGCAGGTGAGGCGGGACGCGGATTTGCGGTTGTTGCAACGGAGATCTCAAACCTGGCAGGACAGACATCGGATGCAACAGGAAACATAAACAACCTTATTGCCGGAATATCCGAAGAGATAGGCGTTGTTGTTGATGCCATCAACTCACTCGTAGAGAGCAACCGGATACAAAATCAGTCGGCTAATGTCACATCCGAGAGTTTTGACCGTATCGTTGAAAGCACCCGTAAGATAAGAGACAATTCCGAAGATCTGTCAGGAATCGTCCAGAAGCTTGCCGTAGCAAACAATGAGATCGTGGACAGCATTCAGACCATCTCGGCTATATCCGAAGAAGTTTCGGCACATTCCTCAACTACATGTCAGGCTACGGAAGAGAACCAGATAATACTTGACGAAGTAACATCCGTTGTTGACGATATGAATAACGCAGCGTCACGCCTTAAAGAGATAAATAACGCGTGACCGCTGCGCGGTTTTATATTATAATGATGGAGTCGGGATCATAGCTCAGCTGGGAGAGCATTCGCTTGACGTGCGAAAGGTCATGGGTTCGAGCCCCCTTGGTCCCATTTGTTTATAACGGTTTTTGGCCGTCACGGATGATGAGCTCCACATCGTGTTTTGAGAGATATTTCGCAGCACTTTCCTCATCCTTAACAAATACACCTTTGTATGTGCCGGCAAGAACTTCTTTAAGAGCGTTGAGCTTTTCGGTTGAATCGTTTATTACGAGTACTACCGGAAGATCCGAACCGCTCTTTTTTGCTGCCTTTTTATCTTCCTCATCTTTTATTTCATCCGCACTCATAATAAGATCGCTTCTTAAATATTTAAGAAGGATCGCCTCGAGTTCGGCGTACATGACAGGCTTGGACAGATAATCCGTAAATCCTTCTTTGATATAAGCGTCTCTCGCTCCGATTATCGCATCGGCTGTAAGTGCGATAATCGGTGTATCATCGCAAAGATGCCGTGTTCTTATCTCCTCGAGTGTCTGTGTTCCTGACATTCCCGGCATCATCTGGTCAAGGAGTATCACATCAAATTTTTCCGCCTTTAGCATCTCAAGGCACTCATCCCCAGAAAGGGCCGTTCTTGTCTTTATCCTCGTTTCGCTCATAAGCTCGGTAATGACCTCAAGGTTCATCTCATTGTCATCAACTATGAGAACGCGCGCTTTAGGTGCAATGAGCGTCGGTTTGAATTCCTCCTTCTGATCCTGCGAAACTGACAGGCGCTCCGCATAATCCCCTATCGGAGTATCATCGACAACCTCCTGGATTATCTCGGCAGTAAACACCGATCCCTTGCCGTATTCGCTCTCGACCTTGATCGAACCTCCCATCATCTCCGTCAGTTGCTTTGTGATGTTAAGTCCGAGGCCTGTCCCTTCTATGTTTCTGTTCTTTGTCTCATCAAGTCTCTGGAAAGAAGCAAACAGCTTGTTCAGGTCCTCTTTTCTTATTCCCATTCCGGTATCGGCTACCCTGATGATCAGCTTGTTCTTGTCACGGACAAATCCGAAGTTAAGACCTACTCCTCCGTCCGCCGTATACTTGATCGCATTGTTCGTTATATTAAGTATTATCTGTCGTATTCTTATCTCGTCACCGCGCATTACCGATGGGATTGACGGATCCACAAATATATCATATGTAAGACCTTTTTCCTGGGCCTTGTTCATCGTCATGTTCACGATATCGTTAAGAACCGATGCAAAATCATACTCCACCGGAACGAGTTCCATCTTACCGGACTCTATCTTGCTAAGGTCAAGAATGTCATTTATGATCGACAGAAGTGTCTTCCCCGCACTTCGTATGTTGCTCGCGTATTTACCGATCTTCGGATCTTTTGTTTCACGAAGTATCATCTCGTCCATACCGAGTATCGCATTCATAGGTGTCCTGATCTCATGCGACATATTCGCGAGGAAATTACTCTTGGCTTTGTTGGCCTGATCGGCTGCATCCTTTTCGATCTTCAGAAGCTGTGTCTCGTATTCCTGCCTCTGCTCCTCATTCTTCATCTCCTCTATGCGGAGGTTATACGACTTCTCGTTCTTATATCCGATATAGTAAAATATCGCAATGAACGCAAATATCAGAATGCAGATCAGTGCGTTTATGATAAGCTGGCTCCAAACTTCTTTGTACAGTTCACTCTCGCTTATCACCATCACGACATACCAGTCATTCATTATGCTGTTTACAAATACATTGCTCTTCTCTCCGTCACATACATATGAAAAACTGTCCGTGTCCGCTTCTTTGACAGCTCTTAGGAATCCTTCACCATCTTCCGTATCTTTTATATTTGTACCTTTTTTTGTCTCATCAGCATGCGCAATGATATATCCGGTCCCGTCAACGACAAATCCGTAGCCCTTACCGTTTACCGTAAGGTCTTCCATCATTGCCTGTACACCCATCAGCTGCACATCAAGCGATATGACGTTCTGTCGGTCCGGGAGCATTCTTGAGACCGATATGATAACATTTCCCGTCTGGGCATCCACATACGGCGGTATGAATACGACGTCACCGTTTGCCTCCATTGCACATGTATACCAGTCACGTGTTTTCGGATCGTAATCTTCGGGCGGCTCCCAGTTTAGTCCGTCCATGTACCGGCTCATTATATAACCGTATAATCCGGTATAGTTCTTGTCGAACTGTTCCGATACGTTATTTGTCTCCTGCACAAGAAATTCATGGACCCTTGCCGCGGTACTTCCGCTTATCATCATGTGCTGTACGGAATCGGCAGAAACGTGAAGGATATTCTCTGCCGTGTTCAGATGATTTTCTATGAGCGAGGATACGTTAAGCAGCCTGTCTTCGATCACGACACTCGAATTCGATACGGCAACGTTATACATAAGCTTTGATGTGTAGAACACCATAGCGACAACAAACACAAAAACAAGTATGAGCGGTATGACCATACTGTGTTTTTTACGTCCGTATCCTTTTGATCCTTCGTTTCCGGTCCTGTCCATTTTGACTGCCTTTCCAAAGCGCTACATTATTGAATGGTAAAATACTGTTCGGGAACTTTGATCTTCGTAGCCCCCATGTAATGTCCGGGATCTCCGAATATATACGTGTCCTGATAGATCAGGAATATATTGCCGAGTACCTCTCCCGATGAGGCGTTTGTAAACTTTGATCCGTTCCACTCGGTCTCGGGAGAATAAACGCTATACGCGGAGAGTATATCAGAAAGTTCAGTGAGTTTACTCTGTCCCAAAAGAACATTACGTGCATGCTCCGCAAGTCCTGCCGAATTGGTGAATCCGCATGATGACGTCCAGGTTCCGAACCTTCCTGCTCCCCCTCCTTTGACAACGGCTTTTTCAACTTCGTCCGTTATCTTCACGAAATCACCGCTCATTCCCGTAAGATCAAGATCGAGCGCTCCGGGATATCCCATGATCGGTGACGGAAGATCCGCTTCTATAAAGTATCCTCCGTTTTCCAAAAGTCCTTTGATAAGAGGCTCCGTATGCGCATCATTCGTACAGAAATATGCGCTGTTCTTTCCGTATTTTTCCACCCATCCGGGTACGTGTTCCGTTATGTATGCCTGGGCACCGGGAACACCGACATCCGTAGTAGGATCGGGTGCTTCTTCCATAACGAACTTCATACCGAATTCCTCGCATGCCGCCTTCATGATGTTAACGCGCCTCGAGTACGTCTCATATGACAGGTGACGGGGGAACGATATATGAACGAACGTGTCGCACCCGAGTTCGTGCGCCGTCCTGATGATAAGGTATCCGCGGGATACAAAGTCATTGTTGACCACAAGGTCCGCGACACTCTTTATATCATCAAAATCCTCAAACGCCTCGCCTGCGATGCAGAGTATGTCCGGACGTATTTTCTTGACTTGTCTGAATGCTTCGGTCGTACCCTCAACCGCCTGGTTGACGATGATAACCTTTATCTGCGGATCATCGGCAAGGTTTACGATCGTCTGTATCGTCGTATCCGGCTCCTCCGTGAAGTTATCGGGATAAATGGCAAGCGTCACATTTTGTGCGCCGTACTTTTGTTGGAACGCCTCAGCGCCGCGCCTGTCATCCTCTGACTGTGCATATGATCCCGTAACAATACCTATGCGAAAATCATCCGACCCACTCTCTTCGGTTTCCACCGCGGCATTTTCGGTGCCGGCATCCGTCCCGGAAACATCTTCCGACACTTTATCACTGGAATGATCTTCGCCGGCAGACTCCTC
>JAEEGL013197912.1_pt1 | contig 17527 bp, 12 predicted proteins | sample 9134231 | NCBI WGS metagenome assembly JAEEGL01 (sample SAMN16246548, study PRJNA631951) | gut metagenome | biome: gut microbiome; feature: rumen; material: fiber-attached | host: Bos | place: Iran: Karaj | collected 2018-10 | reverse complement strand
GTTGAGCGACACCTTGAGGTCTGAAGCCAGATCCTGCCAGAAAGGACGGAGCCTCTTAGGGAATATGCGAATCCAGTTTTCTGTCAGGTACTCATAGTCCATCAGGATGAAGAACATATAGAGCAGGGTGATACATGAGGCGATGATACTCAGCAAGATGGTCACTCCCTCGCTCAGGGCAGAGAAGAGTTTAGGCATCGTATCCTTCATGGTGGTGGCAAAGTTCTCAGACTTCAGGAAGTTTGTCAGGTCATCCTTGTTATGCTCTACCCACCATTGTACGGTTTCAGGGAAATTCTTTATGTGGGTGGCATTATGCAGATACTGTGTCACAAGGGTGGTGAAGCGCGAAAACTCCTCTATCATAGGTGGGATGATGAGGTATATCACACCACCAAGTACCAGCATAACGGTGAAGAAGGCTATCAGTATGCTCACAGCACGCCACCTTATCTTCATCCTGTGCTCTATGAATCGCACCAGAGGGTAAAGCAGGTAAGCGAAAATCCATGCTATGAAAAACGGTAGCAGTACGGCGCTGAGGTAGTCGAGTATCAGGCATACTATCATCACGAGGGCAATGATTATGCCTCCTCGCATCGCACGGTCAAATGTAATAGGTCCTTCTATCATAATGTGTTGTCGCAAAAAATATTTCGCCAAAGGTACAAAAAACTTTCCGAACAGCAAGCATATAAGTTAAAAAACACTAACATTTCAACAACTTTTCACAATTTGCTTCTCCATCTATTCTTTTTTTTGTACCTTTGCACCGCATTTTTGCGGAGTGCCTCCCCAGCGGAGGTTAAAATCAGCAAGAATGAAGTAGGGTAGATCCGCTAGCTCAGTCGGTAGAGCATCACACTTTTAATGTGGGGGTCTTGGGTTCGAACCCCAAGCGGATCACGCAAGAAAAGGAAGCTGAAAGGCTTCCTTTTTCTTTTTGAGTAGGATATCATGATATCTTTTTTGCTATTTGAATTTTTCTTTGTACCTTTGCCATGAATGAAAAAGATAGGTTTGCTTTCAGATACCCATTCGCATTGGGATGAGCGCTATGTGAAGTATTTCACAGGGTGTGACGAGATATGGCATGTGGGCGATTTCGGTACGATAGAGATAGCCGACAAGCTGAGGGAGATAGCCACATTGCGAGGGGTTTATGGCAACATAGACGGCGATGTGGTGAGAAGGGAGTTTCCTGAGGTGTTGCGCTTCAAATGTGAGGAGGTGGATGTGCTGATGAAGCACATAGGAGGCTACCCAGGCAGGTATGACCGTTCGATAGTGCGCCAGATATACGACAAGCCCCCAAAACTCTTTATCTCAGGCCATTCGCACATAACCAAGGTGATGTTTGACCACCGACTGCATATTCTCCACATCAACCCGGGAGCAGCAGGACTGTATGGTCAGCAGCCAGTTCGCACGTTGGTGCGCTTTGTGATAGACGGCGAACAGGTGAAGGATTTGGAAGTGATAGAGTTAGGATGACGAGAGGCTATTTAATAAAAAAGGTGAAGAGAAGGAAAATTATTGAGATAAAATTGCGCTTTTTTGGAAAAATATTTGTAATTTTGCGCTAAATTTCTTTTTCACCCTTACACCTTATATATATACGTACGTAAGACCAGCATGATTGAGGTAACAGAAAAGACCATTGACATAGACGAACTTTTACGCTCTAAACTGGGCGAGAAGGCCCGCTATGTGCCTCGCTTCATGGTAAACTGGCTGAAGAAACTCATCTGGCAAGACAGAATAAATGAGTTCCTTTGGGAGTCTCGTGACGAGGTGGGTGTTCCCTGGCTGAAGCACAGCTTACGCTATCTGGGCAACGAGATAGTGGTGGATGGATGGGAGAACCTGCCTGACGCCACAGACGGCAAGCGCTTCACCTTCGTCTCTAACCATCCGCTGGGTGGCATCGACGGCATAGCGATAGGAACGGTGTTGGGAGATAAGTATGGCGAGAACTTCAAATATCTGGTCAACGACCTGCTGATGAACCTGCCAGGACTGGCTCCGCTCTGCGTGCCAGTGAATATAGCAGGCAAGAAACAGGCAAAAGACCTTCCTAAGTTGGTGGATGGGGTGTTTGAGTCGGATGTGCACATGCTGATGTTTCCTGCAGGGCTCTGCTCAAGGAAGATAAACGGCGAGATACACGACCTGCCTTGGAAGAAAGCCTTCATAACCAAGAGCGTGAAGACCCGCCGCGATGTGGTGCCTATACACTTTGAGGGCAGAAACTCGGAGCGGTTCTATCGCATAGCCAACATATGCAAGATGCTGCACCTGAAGGTGAACATTGCCATGCTGTATCTGGTGGACGAGATGTTCAGGAACGAGGGCAAGACGTTCAAGATTAAGATAGGTAAGCCCATAGCGTGGCAGACGTTCGACAGGTCGAAGTCGCCACAGGAGTGGGCAAAATATGTGGAAGACTTAGTATATAAACTGTAACAGAATATAATAACCCGAACTTAGATGGATGCAGAAATCATAGCACCAGTACCCCTTGAGCTCATAAAGGCGGAACTCACTCCAGAGAAGAAGTTGCGCATGACCAATAAGAGCAACAACGAGATATACATCTTTACGTATCACGACTCACCAAACCTGATGCGCGAGATAGGTCGTCTGCGCGAGATAACCTTCCGTATGGCTGGAGGTGGAACAGGCAAGGAACTTGACTGGGACGAGTATGACACATGCGAGAACTGCTACAAGCAGCTCATAGTGTGGAATCCTGAGTCGGAGGAGATAATAGGTGGCTATCGCTATCTGATGGGTGATGAGTGGACCTACGACGAGAATGGTCAGCCAGAACTCGCCACAAGCCATCTGTTTAAGTTCTCAGAGAAGTTTATCAAGGAGTATGCCCCATACACTATAGAGCTGGGTCGCTCGTTCGTTACGCCTGAATACCAGAGCAGCAAGATGGGAGCCAAGAGCCTCTTTGCACTCGACAACCTGTGGGACGGACTGGGCGCTTTGACCGTCATCAACCCCAAGATGAAGTATTACTTTGGCAAGATGACGATGTACCCGAGCTACATACGTTTTGGCAGAGACCTGATACTCTACTTCCTCAAGAAGCATTTTGACGATAAGGAAGGACTGATATATCCGATGAAACCGTTGGAACTGGAGACACCAGAAGAGGAACTCGCTCAGGTGTTCTGTGGACGAGACTTCAAGGAAGACTATCGTATACTCAATGGAGGCATCAGAGCCTTAGGCTTCAATATTCCACCACTGGTTAATGCCTATATGAACCTCTCGCCAACTATGAAACTCTTTGGTACAGCCATCAACTACGGCTTCGGCGATGTGGAGGAGACAGGTATACTCATTGCCGTTGACGAGATACTGGAGAGCAAACGAGTAAGACACATAGAGTCGTTCGTGAAGCAACACCCAGAATCACTCAATCTCACCAGCGGAGCGGCAAAAGTGGTGAAAGAAATAAAAAGAGTGTAGGGTTGAGAGTTTAGAGTTCCCTGAGGACTTCGAGGGTCTTCATCTCGCCAAACTGAGGAATGTGAAGACGATAATACATCAGGGTGATGTCGATGATGCGATTGCGCTCATTGCGAGATAAGGGAAAGAGATGCAAGTTGGATGGCGACATACGCATGAGAATCTGCATTTTCTTAGCATCCTCAGCATTCAGGAAATCGGAATGGAGTGGGGCAGTAGTGCAGAATATACCCTCGCGAAGGTCAAACAAGGCACCCTCTTCGTAGGTTGACATATCAGGCTGAAACCCTAAGAACAACGACATCCTGACCATAAACATAAGGTGGAAGTTGGCTATGCCCTTGTTGCTCGCATCAAGCCAGGTGAGACTCTGCTCAACAAAGTCATAAAGCAAGGCATCGGTATGCATGCTGCGAGTGGCATAATTCATAAACTCAGTCAGGAAGAAGGTGATAGCCATCTTGTTTCCGTCAAGAGAGATAGAAGAATAAGGTATAGCAATCTGAGCCTCCTTGATGCGAGACATGTGTTGGCGAGGCGAGCGCTCGAGGTTAACATTCAGTATGGTCATAGGCTGAAAATATTGCCTGCGCACTTTCGAGGTTCTCGAAGTAGTGATTTTCCATACGGCAGACAGTCTTCCCTCCTCTCTCGAAAGGAAATCGACGATGAGCTTGTTGTCATTGATTTTCACCGTCCTGAGCACTATGCCACGAGTCTTGCTCTCCATTTTATGATGCAAAAGTATGAAAAATAAATCGTTTTGAGAAAAATATCATGAGAAAATTTGCACATGTAACAAAAAATGACTACCTTTGCACCCGCTAAGAGGAATGGTGCCTTTGAAAAAGCGCCGCTACAGTCTCTTAGTCAAACTGGTTTGGCGCGTTCGTATATCGGTTAGTACTCAAGATTTTCATTCTTGCAAGAGGGGTCCGACTCCCCTACGCGCTACAAAACAATAATTATTCGTCATCGGACAGAGATGTTCATCGTGGTGGCGAAGGGAATGAGGCAAGAGGCGTGAGAGCCGAAAGCCGATGTTTCCGCCCAGGGCAGCTGTAGTGGCGCAAGACCCATAAGCTAATGTAAAACGTCAGCAAGAAAGCTGGCACAAAACAAAAGAAAAAGAAAATGGCAAATCACAAGTCATGCGAAAAGAGAATCCGCCAGACTAAGGTAAGGACTCAGAGCAACAAGTATTATGCGAAGACTATGCGTAACGCAGTTCGTAAGCTTCGCGCTACAACAGACAAGGAAGAGGCAGTAGCACTCTACCCAAAAGTACAGAAGATGCTTGACAAGCTTGCAAAGAATAACGTTATTCATAAGAATAAGGCAGCTAACATCAAGTCAAGTCTCGCACTTCACATCCAGAAGCTTGGCTAAGCTCTGGACCAAAAGACAGAACACAAGATTGTTTCCATAATAATTTTTTTTGAAGGGTTGCAGCTCGTGAGGGGTAGCAACCTTTTTTTATTCCTTTTTATAACCTTTTTTATGCCTTTTTTATTTGGCTATATCATATTTTTTTGTTAACTTTGCAAGGAATAAAAACAATGTCACTAATCTAATGGAAGAAATTCAGAACAAAGAAACAAACTACACTGGTAAAAACATTCAGGTGCTGGAAGGACTTGAAGCAGTACGTAAGCGTCCAGCCATGTATATCGGTGATATCTCAGAGAAGGGATTGCACCACCTCGTAAACGAGACCGTGGATAACTCTATCGATGAGGCTATGGCTGGTTACTGTACCGACATTCAGGTGGTAATCAATGCCGACAACTCTATAACCGTAGAGGATAACGGTCGTGGCATCCCTGTTGACGAGCATCCGAAACTGCATAAGTCTGCCCTCGAGGTGGTTATGACAGTGCTCCATGCTGGTGGTAAGTTTGATAAGGGTTCTTATAAGGTGTCAGGTGGTCTGCATGGTGTGGGTGTGAGCTGTGTTAACGCTCTTTCTTCTCACATGCTTTCTCAGGTGTTCCGCGATGGTAAGATCTACCAGCAGGAATATGAGATGGGTAAGCCTCTCTACCCTGTAAAGATTGTGGGTGAGACCGACAAGCGCGGTACTCGTCAGCAGTTCTGGCCTGATGCTACTATCTTCACTGAGACTGTATATAAGTATGACATCGTGGCTCGTCGTATGCGCGAACTCGCATTCCTTAATGCAGGTATTACTATCACGCTGACTGATTTGCGTCCTAACGAGGAGGGTAATCTGCGCCAGCCTGAGGTGTTCCACGCTAAGGAAGGTCTGAAGGAGTTTGTGCGCTACGTTGACCGTCACCGTACTTCTATTATTGGTGACCCTATATGCTTGAAGACTGAGAAGGCAGGCATTCCTATCGAGATAGCTCTGCTTTACAATAACGACTATTCGGAGAATATCCACTCTTACGTTAATAATATCAACACCATCGAGGGTGGTACTCACCTTACTGGTTTCCGTATCGCTCTTGCCCGTTCGCTGAAGAAGTATGCTGACGAGGACGATCAGTTGCGTAAGCAGATGGATAAGGCGAAAATTGAGGTTGCTCCTGACGACTTCCGCGAGGGACTGACCGCTATCATCTCTGTCAAAGTGGCTGAGCCTCAGTTTGAGGGACAGACAAAGACCAAGCTTGGCAACAAGGAGGTGAATGGTGCCGTACAGCAGGCTGTAGGCGAGGCAATGAACAATTACCTCGAGGAGCATCCGAAAGAGGCTCACACCATCTGTGAGAAGGTAATACTGGCTGCTACGGCACGTATCGCAGCTCGTAAGGCGCGTGAGAGCGTACAGCGTAAGAATCCTATGACTGGTGGCGGACTGCCAGGCAAGCTGGCAGACTGCTCAAGTCGTGACCCAAAGAAGACGGAGATATTCCTGGTCGAGGGTGACTCGGCTGGTGGTTCTGCTAAGCAGGGTCGTGACCGTCACACCCAGGCTATCCTTCCTCTGCGTGGTAAGATTCTTAACGTGGAGAAGGTTCAGTGGCACAAGGTGTTCGAGGCTGAGTCAGTAAACATCATCCTTCAGGCTATCGGTGTGCGCTTCGGTGTAGATGGAGAGGACTCTAAGGAGGCTAATATCGACAAGCTGCGTTATGATAAGATTATCATCATGACCGATGCCGATGTCGATGGCTCTCACATCGACACCCTCATCATGACTCTCTTCTTCCGCTTCATGCCTAAGGTGATTCAGGAGGGACACCTCTACATCGCTACTCCACCTCTCTATCTGTGCACCTACAAGAATAATAAGGAGTACTGCTACACAGAGGAAGATCGTATTAGGTTTATCGAGAAATATTGTAATGGCGATGCTGATGACAGCCGTCTGCACACTCAGCGCTACAAAGGTCTGGGTGAGATGAACCCTGAGCAGCTGTGGGATACCACTATGAACCCAGAGACTCGTCTGCTTAAGCAGGTAACAATACAGAATGCAGCCGATGCCGACGAGATATTCTCAATGCTCATGGGCGACGACGTTGAACCACGACGTGTCTTCATAGAAGAGAATGCTACATACGCTAACATTGACGCATAACGAATAACAATAAACTAAAATATTATCAGCAACAACAACCAGACACAATGTTAATTTTAAAATCAATTGTATTATGAGAAAAAAAGACATTAGTCCGGTTACCATTGATGGTATTGTTAAAAAATACCATCTGCCACATGTTGGTGATGATATCGCCCTGATAGAGTCACTTCGTAATTTACAACCTCTCACAGAGGCTCGCCGTATGTCTTTGTGTCTCTTCATCGGTATTTGTACTGATGGCATAGTGACACTTGAGGTGAATGGCAAGAAACGCGTTGCAAGCAGCAAGACGGTGATGATTGTCACCGATGAGTCTGTAGTTGACAAAATCATGTTTAGCGATGATTTCAACGGTTTCGGCCTCTTTATATCATACAAGATGTTGCATGATATACTTGAGGATGTGGTTTATATGAGTGACCTTTTCCTTCTTAGCCATAACCACCCTGTATTCGACGTACAGGATGATGACATCAGCATAGCACGCAGGTATTTCAACTCCATAGCTGCTCGTATTGCTATGCCTAAGCATCGCTATCGTAAAGAGGTTATACGTCTGCATGTTTTGGCTTTAATTTATGATTTCAGCAACACCTTTGATAGTGTGCTCAACCAGCCTCGTAAGGAGGAGAAACAGTCAAGGGGTGAGCGCATATTCGTCAATTTTGTACAACTTGTTGAGCGTAACTTCCGCGAACAGCGTCAGGTACAGTGGTATGCAAAGGAAATGCAGATTACGCCTAAATATCTTAGTGAGGTGATATCTTCTGTCAGCCGTCGTACTCCTAACGAGTGGATAGACAAGTTCGTTACTACTGAGATGCGTAACCAGTTGCGCCACACCAATAAGAAGATGTGTGAGATAGCTCAGGAGATGAACTTCCCTTCACAGTCATTCTTCGGCAAGTATTTCAAGGAGAATGTGGGCGTGAGTCCGTCAGAATACCGTAATGGTATAGAGAACTGATTCTCCTGAACTTGCTACAGATATTATAAACTTAATGATAGTCCAGATAGACAACGTACTCGTTTCTTCGGATATTCTTACTGAGAATTTCTGTTGCGACCTTACCAAGTGTAAGGGAGAATGTTGTATAGAGGGCGATGCTGGTGCTCCAATCACTCTTGACGAACTGGAACAGATAGAGGAGAATCTGGAGGCTGTAAGACATGATATGTCTGTGCCTGCCCAACTTGTAGTGGAGTCTCAAGGTGTAGCTTATACGGATAAGGAGGGTGACCTCGTTACCAGTATCGTGAATGGCAAGGATTGTGTCTTTACATGCTACAAAGATATAGAAATTAACGGTGAAACCGTAGAAAATTGTTGCTTGTGCGCCTACGAAAAGGCATTCAGAGAAGGAAAGATAAAGTGGCAGAAACCCATATCGTGCGCCCTCTATCCCATTCGTGAAGACACTCTCAGCAATGGACTGACGGCGTTGGCTTATCACAGATGGCACGTTTGTAAGGATGCCGTGAAGAAAGGTGACGAACTTAAAATGCCTGTCTATAAATTCCTTAAGGAACCCTTGATTCGCCGTTTTGGAGAGGAGTGGTATCAGGCTCTATGTGAGGCTGCTGAGAATCTACCAGACGATTGGCATTAGTCCTCTCTCTTGTAGCCAGGCATTGCAACGTGAGAAATGATGATTACCAAACCATCCGCCACGATTAGCGGATAGGGGAGAAGGATGGACACTTTCAAGAACAAGATGCTTGGAGGTGTCTATTATTTTTTTCTTTGAGCGTGCAGGTCCGCCCCAAAGCATGAAGACAACGTGCTCTTGCTTTTCTGATATTATTTTTATTACTGCATCGGTAAATGATTCCCATCCCTGACGTGAGTGGCTAAAAGCCTCATGCTGTCTGACACTTAGGCATGTGTTGAGTAGGAAGACACCCTGTTGTGCCCATCTGCGCAACGAACCGTCATACATATCTTTTCCCTGCAAATCCTTTATTATCTGGGGTTTGGTACCGATATCATCCTTTACCTCCTTAAAGATATTGATGAGCGAAGGTGGCAAGGCGATGCCAGTCTTTACAGAAAAGCAGAGTCCCTCAGCCTGCCCTTCCCCATGATATGGGTCTTGACCGAGTATCACCACCTTCACCTTGCTGAGAGGACAGAGGTTGAAGGCATTGAATATTTCGTTGCCTGGTGGGTAGCATGTATGTTGCCTGTACTCATTACGGACAAATTCCGTCAGTTTGATGAAATAGTCTTTCTCAAACTCTTCCTTTAATGCATCCTTCCAACTCGCTTCTATCTGTACGTCCATGATGGGGTAAAATTGTATTATTGTTGGTAATTTTGTTGCAAAGTTACCAAAAAGATATTGATTTTACACCCTGTTGCAACGATTTTCCTCCCTCCAAATGCTCTTTTTAATGTACTTTTGCAGAGTGAAACATAACTAACAAACAATATTATTATTCCTAAATGAAAAAGTTATTTATTACCCTTTTAGCTTTTGTGAGCGTTGGTGCGACAGCTCAAGACATTGAGAAATATCCTTGGCTTGACCGTTCGCTGTCATTCCGTGAGCGAGCAAAACTCCTTGTAAAGGAACTCACCTTGGAGGAGAAGGCAGGTCAGTTTGGTTCCATCGTTACCGATGAAGTGAAGCGCGATGGTGTTACTATCCTGCCTCACTATCAGTATTGGAATGAGGCTATTCACGGCTATGCTCGCATGGGCAATGCTACTTCTTTCCCAGAGTCAAAAGGTATGTCTGCCACATGGGACCCAGAGTTGGTGTATCAGTGTGCTGATGCCATCTCTACAGAGGCTCGCGCGTACCATATGTATAAAACTAATCAGCGTAACAGTCTGGTGAAAGGTTGGAAGATAGGACTGAATGTCTGGTCGCCCACTATCAATATGGCTCGTGACCCTCGTTGGGGACGAGAGGAGGAGAACTATGGCGAAGATCCACTGCTCTGTGGTACTCTGGCAACTCAGTTTATTAAGGGTATTCAGGGAACTCAGGATGAGACCAACCCTTACTATAAGATTGTTGCCTGTGCCAAGCACTTTGCTGCCAATAACTATGAGAAAGGTCGTCACTCCACCACTTCTTTCGTAACAGAGAAGAACATGCGTGAGTATTACCTGCCAGCATTTGAGATGTGTGTAAAGGATGCAGGTGTGAAGTCTATAATGGCTGCATATAATGCAATTTCTACCGATATTACCGAGACTAATGCTGATGGCAAGGGCTATTCGGACGGTAAGGGCGGATTGCCTTGCTCTGGCAACAAAATGCTTCTTACCGATATACTTCGTAAGGAGTGGGGCTTCAACGGATATGTAACATCAGATTGTGCAGCTGTTTCTGATGTGTTCCGTGCTACCAAACACTTGTATTTTGGCAGCTATACCGCAGGAAGCATTGATACAGGTGCTACAAGTTGGAAGAATCCTTATCAGAGCTCTAACGCACAGGAGATGATGATGGAGGCTCGTGCTACATCAATGTGTATAAACGCTGGACTTAATTCAAACTGTGAGCAGTATTCTTCATCTGCAGTATTGCAGCGCGCATTACGTAATGCGGTATCTAATGAGTATAAGACTGCCGATGAATTAGGATATGTAAATCTGACAGAAGAGAAGGTTGACGAGGCTCTCATTGACATACTTGAGACCCGTTTCGCTCTTGGTGAGTTTGATGAAGACTATGTCAATATTCCTTGGAATAACATAAGTGAGTCAGATATTGAGAAACCAGAGCATCAGGCTCTCGCTCTCAAAGCAGCTCAGGAGTCTATGACACTGATGAAGAACGAAGGTAATCTTCTGCCTATATCTGCTGACAAAAAGGTGGCACTTGTAGGCCCTTATGCTAATGCCATACAGCTTGGCGACTACTCAGGAACCCCAACCTTTACCACTACTCCTTATCAGGCATTTGCCGAGAAGATGAACTTCGTTGTTGAGAAGAAACGTACGGGTGAAACTCCTGCTGTTCCTTTCGATCAGGCAGTAGTGTCAAAACGTGGTGCTTCACAAAACGATAAGGGTGCAGGAAACCTTGAGAATACTGCCCCTGGCGACATATTCTTATATAAAGATGTGGACTTCGGCGAGTATGGCTGCACTAACTTTGAGATGTCATGCGGTGCAAAAGAAAGTGGCTTGGGAAGTGTAAGTTTCATCCTTGACTCTAAGGATGGCACTCCATTCCTTACAGTTGATAATGTAAATACCGGCAACTGGACAAAATGGGAAAAAGTTACAGCTACAGTTAACCCAGACGTAGTGAAGGGTAAGCACGACCTCTATGTGAAGTTCTCTGGCACTAACAGCTATGTGGGTAACTATCAGTACTTCAACTTCACCAATCCTAATGCACCAACCGTACTGCCAGCAGAGGAGACACAGGGTCCTCTCTATATGGTAACCACTTCACCTGCAGTCAACGAAATAGCTACACAAGAAATGATAGACCGTGCTGTGGCAGTAGCCCAGAAAGCTGACTATGTTATATTCCTTGGTGGTACAGACTGGTCAAAACCAGATTCACATGAGACGGGTACGGAGGGCCACGACCGCTGGGTGCTCACACTTCCAGGCAATCAAGCTGACGTAATCAATGCTCTGTACGCAGCTAATCAAAACACTATTGTGGTATTGGAGTCTGGTTCATGTCTTGACCTCACCGCAATTAAGGATGTTCCTGCTGTTATGGAGGCTTGGTATGGTGGTCAGGCACAGGGACAGGCAATATGCGACGCTATATTTGGTGATATCAATCCTTCTGGTCACCTCACTTCTACATGGTATGCTGATCTTGGTGAGTTGCCAAGTGCGAGCGATTCTCCACTCAAGCGTGAAGGTTTGATGGAATATAACATCGACGATTGGGGCTACACCTATATGTATTATGGAAAAGCAACCAAGAAGACCCAGAAGGGTACACCTCAGTATCCGTTCGGTCACGGACTTTCTTACACCACGTTTGAATATAGTGATGCAGCAACATTATCTACCCCTTCTGCAGATAATGATGGAAGTGTTCAAGTAACCATAAAGAATACAGGTGACCGCAAGGGTGCAGATGTAATACAGATTTATGCCCATTTCAACGGCGATTCCAACTATGGTAAACTCAATAAACGTCTCGTAGGCTTCCAGCGTGTAGAACTTGAACCTAATGAGCAGAAGACCGTAGAGATACCTATCAGCTATCGCTCATTGTCTTACTATAGCGAAGAAACCCACCAGTATCTCGTTGACGGCAACAACATAACGCTTCAGGTTGCCATGTCATCTGCAGATGATGATGTGAAGAAAACCCTTTCTATCCAGCCTGCTGCTGGTGTGGCTGGTGAAACATATATCTCCACGCATATAGAAGAGATACCAGAGGTTGCAACATCTCGTCAGCTGCTCAAGACTGACCATATCTACACGGTAATGGGTGCTTATGTATGCAAGGCAGATGATTATGACAAGCTTCCAAATGGTATTTATGTGCTGAATGGAGTGAAATACATAAAAAAATAAAGAAGAAGAAAATACCGATTAAATCGATAAATATTGAGGAAAGTAGGAGTGGGCGATTTGTTAAATAATGCAGTTTGAAATAAAAATGCACCCAATTGAGACGAATTTACCCCTCCAATTTTTCTAAATCTTTGTAAATTTGCAACAGAAAGATACGCAGCTGTGATAGCTCCGACTTTTTAAGTTAGTAAAAAATTAGTAGTTAGTTAATAAAGTCTGGTATTTCTTCAGTTGAAGACATACCAGCTTTTTTATTTGTAGACCAATCACAGAAAGAGCACGTATTCAATGTTAAATTCTGTAAAGTTCGAGAAAAATCGAACATAATTGATTACCTTTGCAACGCAAAATAAGGATAATCTACTAACTAACTATCAATTTACTATCACTAAGGATGTTGCTTCCATGAATGGAATGCACGTTCATGTTATTGTCTGCATGGGTTGACAAAAAGAATGTTGACTTGCGTAGTACTTTCATACGCACATGCGCGTCGCGTATTATAAAAAAGGAACAAAGATATATATAATAGAATTTACAACTAATCAAACTTATTAATTAATCAACAAAACAATGAAACAAAAACTAATCTATCTGTTCTCTCTGATGCTACTAAGCATCTTAGGAACAAGTGGCGCGTTGGCGGAGACTGTTACGTATGCCTTGCAGAAGGATGATACTTTTACGTCAGGTCAAACTGTTGATGTCAAAGACGCATTAAACAATGTAGTTGCCACTATTACCTATGGTGAGGCAGGCACTGGCTATGCAGATTTCAAGGCTGCAAAAGCGAATTCTTCAGTTTCTGGTTTTACCGCTTTTACAGAAGGTAATGGTGAGAATGGAAACAAGGCTGGCGGTACATTCTACACTATTGTGCCAAACTCTAACGGCACGATTGAAATAGGCGTGGTAATCAACAAGGACAAAACCTTCATAGTAGAAGAAAACGGGACTTCACTGCCTGGTTATTCTCAAGAAACAGAAAAACTTTATGGTACTAAAACCTTTAATGTTACAGCAGGCAAGTCTTACAAGTGCTATGTGAGTGGTTCTAAAATGGGCTTCTATGGATTCAAGTTTACTCCAGTAGCTACATACACAACTGTATATAACCTTGCAACAGCAATTGCTACTACAGGAAATATTGAGGGCACTACAGGTTCTCTGGCTCCAACCACAGCAGAGGAGGAAGCTAATGCTCCAGACCTGCAGGTAGATGCTACCAATGGTAAGGTAGGTGCTAATGGTGACTGGGCACAGATAAATGAAAACACTGTTCTGACACTTCCTGGTGTTCCAGAGGGTGCAACTTTGACATTTGATCTCTACAATACAACAGCCCTGACTATTGGTGGTACAGCATACACAAATGGTCAGACTTATACAGCTACAGCGGATCAGGATGTAGTCATGACATGTACTACGGGTGGTTACATCAAGTCTATCACTGTAGAAGGAACAGCATTTGTAGAGATTACACCTGTTACGACATACACAACTGTATATGATATTGCACAGAAACTGTTTGATGATGATGTGACCTATCAGTACAATGAGGGAACAGTAGCACCTACCACAGCAGAGGAAGAGGCTAATGCTCCAGACCTGCAGGTTGATGCTACCAATGGTAAGCTTGGTAAGAACAACGCAGATTGGGCACAAATAAATGAAAATACTGTACTGACACTTCCTGGTGTTCCAGAGGGTGCAACTTTGACATTCAGTCTCTATAGTACAACAGGTCTGACTATTGGTGAGACAGAGTACACTAACGGTCAGACATACACAGCTACAGCGGATCAGGATGTAGTCATGACATGTACTACTGGTGGCTACATTAAGTCTATCACTGTAGTAGGAGCAGCATTTATCGACGCTACAAGTGGCTATACTAACACATGGTACTTCGGCAAGAGCAACGGAGCTCCTGAGTTTGCACTTCAGCACAGTGCAGAGTATAATTATGAGTCAGGAGGCTACTCTCTTGTCATCAATACTGACGCAGGTAAGCTGAACAATGCTTCACGTACTGACCAGTGGGCTCAGTGTAATGACGGTACTTTGTTCAAGGTTCCTGTATTTGCAGGTTCTAAACTGACCTGGGGTAGATACAATGGTGGAAGCACAACGGGCTTCAACATCGACGACAATCTGTATAATGAATACTATATCGCTAATGCGGAAGGTACTGTAAACATGTCTGCATCAGGCATAAGCTATCTGAGCTACATCAAGATAGAGCCAGCAACACTGTACGAGATTTTAGGTACAATCAGTGGTGGTTCTATCGATGGTGCAAATGTTCTCCTGACAGCTACCAACGGTCAGACATACGAGGCTGAGATTGCTTCTGGTGCATTCACCACAAGCGTGCCTGGCGGTTCTTATGAAGTAAGTCTGAGCGGTGATGTGGCATACGTTGTCGTTTCACCTGAAAATATTGATGTTACTGAGTCTGGCAGCGTAGGTACTATAACCATTGAGGCTGCACAGGCACAGACTGTCACTGGTGCTATCACCAATGCTCCAGCAGAGGCATTTACCCTTACCTTCACAGGTAATTCTCACAATGCACAGGTAGAATGTGAAGCTGGTGCTACCTCTTACTCAACGACACTTGAGCCTGACACATATACTATCAGTTCAAGTGTAGGCACTCTGTCAACACTGTCACTGGAGAGCTTCAAGGTAGTGAAGGATGCTGCTACACACAACATTTACTTCCCAGAGGTAATTCCTGCTGCTACTCAGCAGAACATCACTGTTGACAATACAGCAACCGTAGCTGCTAACGTATATAACACCGTTTCAGATGCTCTGGCTGCTGCTAAGGCTGGTAATATCTCTGCTCCTGTAATCACACTGACCAGCGGTCAGACATATCGTGAGCAGGTAATCGTGGATATGGCTAACGTAACTCTTAAGACCAGTGGCACAGAGAAGGCTAAGATTACCTTCTACTACGGTATTGGTTACTGCTACTACAGCTTGAATTCAAGCGGTTACTATGACAAGGACCGTGCTATGACACGTAACTCTAAACTTGTGAAGCATCCAGATCGTTGGGGTTGCACAGTTAAGGTTACAAACAAGGGTAATAACTTCAAGGCTGAGAATATAATCTTCGAGAACAGCTTCAACCAGTATTACACTGACGAAGAGGTTGTTGACGGAGTAGAAGCTCATCCTATGGGAGATACAAGCATTACGTACGACCGTACTCTGACTTCTAGCGATGCAGGCTATAAGGCTGCTGATGCAAAGGCTGTAACAGAGCGTGCTGCAGCTATCGCATTCGAGAATAGCCCAACAGGTTGTGAAGTGTACAACTGTAAATTCATCAGTTCTCAGGATACATACTACACAACTGGTAGCGTATATGCCAAGAACTGTGACATACAGGGTAACACCGACTATATCTACGGTGGTGGTAAGGCAGTGTTCGACAACTGTAACCTCGTAATTGGCGGTTATAGTGATCAGGAGACTTCTGCATACGTAACAGCGCAGAAGGGTAATACTGGTGATGCATACATCTTCCGTGACTGTACTATAACAGGTACCGACCGCACATACGTAAAGGGTAACCTTGGCCGTGACTGGGGCGGTGCTTCTGCCACTGTTTATTACTTCAACTTGCAGAATGAAATAGGAAACAAGTTTGAGTATAAGTGGTCTAACATGGGCGGCGGTGTATCAGAAGGTACTGCTAACCTCCATATCTATGACTTTGATGCTACAGTTAACGCTAACTACAGCACAACAGGTCCAAATGGTTCTAATATCAACGGTTTGCTAACTGATGAGCAGGCTGTTGACCTCTATGCAGGCGTGGTAAGCTTCCTCGGCTTCACTCCAGAGCATATCTATGAGGACAACCTCGTGCTTGGTGAGAGCAGTGCATACAACATCTGCCGCATAGCAGCAAGCGACGGCGTGGAGAGAACAGTAGAACTGACTCGCGCAATAACAGCTGACAAATGGGCTACCATCGTACTGCCATTCGCTATGACAGAAGCACAGCTGAAGAGTGCATTCGGTGAGAATGTGAAGGTGGCAGAACTGACAAGTGGCACAGAGTCTAAGCTGAACTTCAGCTATGTTACCGCAACAGAAGCCAACAAGCCTTATGCTATCAGAGTGGCATCAACAGACAGTTATAGCGGCAGCGCTACAATTGATGGTGTGACAGTAGCTGATGCTACTCCTACACAGGAGGATGTTGACGACTGGAACTTCGTTGGTGTGTATGATGTGAATGTGTATATGCCAGTAGGCAGCTACTTCTTCACAAACAACCAGATAAAGAAGGTAGTCTCTGAAGATACAAATAAGATTAAGCCATTCCGTGCTTACTTCGCTTATACAGGTAGCAATGCTCAGGATAATGTAGATTTCTCTTTTGACGGAGAACCTACTGCAATTGAAACCTTGAGTGAAGACGACGCGAAGCAGATCGAGGGCAAGTTCATTGTTGACGGTCAGCTCGTTGTTGCTAAGAATGGTAAGTTGTATAACGCTGCAGGTGCAGTAATAAAGTAAGGAGGACAAAGAGATGAAAAAAGAGTATATTGCACCTAATGCTGATGTTGTAAAACTTCAGTTGCCTCAGATTCTTGCTGATTCTGTAACCCCAACTAATCTAGAAGGTTTTGGTGGATATGGTGGTGATGCAGAAGGTGAAGAAGAGGCTGAATAATTGACTTCTCTTAAATGATAATATTAAGAGCCCTGCACATTACTGCGCAGGGCTCTTTGGTTACTAAACTAATGTGTGTAGTTACTTAGCTACCGCGTGTGGTTGCTAAGTAAGGGCGCGTGGTTACTTAGTAAGGACATGCGGAAGCTAAGTAACCACAGAGGGTGGAAATGATAAGCCAGGATATAAAAAAAGAAAGGTTGCTTGTAGTGAAACGAGCAACCTTTTATGATGTTTATTTATGAATAGCGACTTTAGTCTGTAATGAGGTTCT
>JAEEGL010479007.1_pt1 | contig 17527 bp, 13 predicted proteins | sample 9134231 | NCBI WGS metagenome assembly JAEEGL01 (sample SAMN16246548, study PRJNA631951) | gut metagenome | biome: gut microbiome; feature: rumen; material: fiber-attached | host: Bos | place: Iran: Karaj | collected 2018-10 | reverse complement strand
CTTTTATGATGTAACGGCTGCAGCGTACTGCTCCTGTCTGAAAAGCGGCTGGGACGAGACGACGATGCTGGAGTACGGAGCGAAGAAACTGACATGGAGCCTCCATGCCTGGGATGACGGAACCGTGATCCGGGAGGCCTCGTGCACAGAGGACGGCATCCTCCGCCGTCAGTGTGCGGTCTGCCTGACCGAGCAGGATACAGCGATCCCTGCAGCCGGACATAAACCCGTGATCGATGCGGCGGTCGCTCCTTCTGCGGTGTCTCCGGGCAGAACGGAAGGGAGTCACTGCTCGGCCTGCGGAGCGATCCTGGAGGCGCAGCAGATGATCCCGGCCCTGGGCTATTCCGTCCTGATACCGGAAACAAAGGAAGGGGATCGGGTCGAGATCGATGGAACGGAGTATGCTGCGGGAAGCGGGGGGAAAATCTCCCTTCAGGCTCCGGGCGCGGAGTTCGCCGTTAAACTGAGCTGGAAAAATCCCGGCGCAGCGGACATACACACGACCTACCCCACCCGGATGCAGGTTTTCAGGCTGGACTGGGCGGAAGACGGAAGCTGCCGTGCGGTAAGGATCCCGCAGCTGGACGATGTCCTGCAGTATGCAGGCGCATCGATCCGGATAACCGGAAAGAAAGGAATCCGTATGATCACCGCCGTTCCGGAAGAGACCCGGAAACAGCTGGCCGGGAGCGGTATCGAAGGCTATGTGCTGCTCGAGTACGGGACGATCGTGCAATGGGACAGCGAACTGAAGGGAACCGCCCTCACGTTCTCGTCGGCGGGAGCCCGCTCGGCTGCAGCATATGAGAAGGACAGGAGTGATCCGATCTTTGCCAGAACGGGAGGAAAGATCCAGTTTACCAACGTCCTGGTGGGCTTCAATGATGCGCAGTGCAGCCCGGATCTGGCGATGCGTCCGTATATGAAGCTGAAAAACGCCGCGGGAAAGACCGTGGTCCTCTATGGGGGCACGCTACACCGCTCCATCGGTTATATCGCCCTTCAGAATGAGAATGCTTTCAGCAAAGGAAGTGACGCCTGGAACTATATCCATGGTATTATTCAGACCGTCTTCCCGGACTGAGCTTCCTGATCAGCGGAAGTCCGTATTTTTGTTTATTCTATTATATTTTTATAAGGAGGAATTGCTATGCTCGAATCGGTTACCACTTCCCTGCCGACCTGGATCAACACCGGAATCAGGATCGTGATCGCCCTGCTGATCCTGCTTGTCTCGTTCAAGATCATCAACGCAATTGCGCGGAGGATCGAGAAAAAGCTTCTTGCTGTGGAGAAACTGGACAAGACCCTCACCAAAACGCTTGCCTATATCGCGAAGATCGCCCTGAAGGTCATCATCGTCATTTCCCTTGTGGGGTATCTGGGAATCGACACAAGCGGCCTTGCCGCATTCGTAGCCGCTCTCGGCGTCAGTGTCGGTCTGGCGGTGAACGGGGCGCTGAGCAATCTGGCGGGCGGCGCACTGCTTCTCGTCACACGGCCCTTCAAGATCGGTGACTATATCTCCGCCCAGGGCTATGAAGGAACGGTGGAAGAGATCCGCATCGTGAACACCAAGATCGTAACGGTTGACAACAAGGTCGTCAATCTCCCCAACGGAGCCCTGTCATCCGGAAGCATCGTGAACTACAGTGAAAAAGCTCTCCGCAGGGTCGACCATGTCTTCTCCGTCGGCGGGAACGATCCCGAGAAAGTCAAAGAGGTCATTCTCGGCGTCTGTGCGGAATGCGATAAAGTGCTTCAGGATCCGGCTCCCTTTGCGCGTGTTTCGGACTACGGCGCCGGCAACGGAGTGAAAGTCACCCTTCGCGCATGGACAGAGTCTGCAAATTACTGGGATGTGTACTTTGATCTGCTGGAGAAAGTCAACGCGGCTTTCGATGCAAACGGCATTACCATCCCGTTCAACCGTCTGGATGTGCATGTAAAGAACTGAGACTGATCTGAAACAGAAAGACGGCGCACCGGATGGTGCGCCGTCTTTCTGTTTTCGGATCAGCAGACGATACGGTCGATACTGACCACTGCATTGCAGTGCGGGAAGTTCTCTTTTACCACACGGCGGATCGTTTCCTCTGCCTGGGAATCTTTCAGCGGGCAGGTCAGAGGAAGTGCCGCGTCAAAAATCAGGTTTGTATGAGTGGGGCCGGGAACGACGCGGAAGTCATGGATATTCAGTTCGGGTCCGAGAGAGCCGCGCAGTTTTTCAAGCACGGCGGTGCGCAGCGCATTTACCTCCGGATTGTCCGAATCGATCGGATCCATGTGAATTGTGGCGAGACAGCCGTATTTTTCCTTCAGTTCCATCTCTGCACTGTCGACTACATCGTGCAGGGCAAAGAAATCTCCGTGCCCGTCGACTTCCGCATGGAGCGAGAGCAGAACGCGTCCGGGGCCGTAGTCGTGGACAAAGAGGTCGTGGATGCCTACGATCTCCGGATGCGCCAGCACGGTTTGTTCGATGTTTTTCACAAATTCAGGATCCGGAGCACTGCCGAGCAGCGGAGCGATGGTGTCTTTTGCAGCGCTGAAACCGGCGATTATGATGAATACAGCTACGGCGAGTCCGGCCCATCCGTCGATGTTCAAGCCGGAGAAGCGGGCTATGAGCATGCTGAGCAGGACCACCAGCGTGGAAATGGTATCTGTCAGGGAATCAAGGGCGGAAGCCTCCATGGCGGCAGAGCGGATGCGGCGGCCGACCGAACGGTTGTACCAGGCCATATAGAGTTTTACCAGAATGGCGGCAACCAGAATCAGGACCTGCAGCAGGCCGGTGCTGACCGGCTCGGGATGGAGGATCTTGCCCACGGAACTGCGCGCGAGATCCACACCGACCACAAGGATAACGGCGCTGATCCCGAGACCGGCAAGATATTCGATCCGGCCGTGTCCGTACGGGTGATCCGGATCCGGGCGGCGCGCGGCCAGCGCAAAGCCAAGGAGACTGATCACCGAGGAGCCGGCATCAGACAGGTTGTTGAAGGCATCGGCCGTCACGGCAACGGATCCCGAAAGAGTTCCCGCAAGGTATTTTCCGGCAAATAGCAGCAGGTTCAGAAACACGCCGTACAGACCGCAGAGCATGCCGTAGGCGGTGCGGACTTTCGGATCGGCTGTGTTTTCATGGTCACGGATAAACAGTTTGGCTAAAAGTGTAAGCATATCAGAGATCCAGTCCGGTCATTCCAAAATATTTTTCTGCAAAATCCACGCGCTCCACCCGGAAGCTTTTTCCGCGCAGATAATTGAGAAGCCCCGCGTCGGTGGGGAACGGGAATTCGAGTTTATAGGAGTAGAGCGCCTGTCCTTTCTCCCCGTAGCTGCGGTTGAGTTTTTCCGTGCCGTATTTCCCGTCACCGAGAAGCGGATGTCCTGCATAGGCCAGCTGTGCGCGAATCTGATGGGTCCGCCCGGTGAGAAGGCGGCACTCCAGGAGAGAGAGCCCGTTTTTCGAACGCAGGACACGGTATTCGGTGACGGCAGTCTTTGCTCCGGGCTCACTGCGGTCGCGGACATAGACCTGATTCCTGACAGAATCCTTGAACAGATAGTTTTCCAGCCTGCCTTCCGCCGGACGGGGACGCCCCTGGACGGCACACAGGTAATACTTCTCGATCTCGCGATCCCGGATCTTGTCGTTCAGGATCCGGAGTGCCTCAGCATTTTTTGCGGCGATAACGATGCCGCCGGTGTTCCGGTCGATGCGGTTGCAGAGAGCAGGGGCAAAGGAGTTTTCCGCGCCAGGGTTCCATTCTCCCTTCTGGGCGAGATAGGCCTGTATGTTGGCAATGAGTGTGTTATAATCCCAGACACCCGCGCTGTGACAGAGAACGCCCGGTTTTTTGTCTGCAAGAAGGATGTTTTCATCCTCATACACGATGTCTACCCGGGGTGTCCCGACCTTGAGATAGGAGTTCTCTTCACAGGGAGCCTCAAAGAACTCATCCTTTATGTACATCGCCACGATATCGCCGGCCGCAAGCCGGTAATCCCGTCTTGACCCTTTTCCGTTGACCTTTATCCTCTTCAGGCGGATATACTTCTGGAGAAGAGAATCAGGAAGGAGAGGGACCGCTTTTCCCACGAACCGGTCAAGGCGCTGACCGGCGTCATTTTTTCCGATCGTAAAATCTTTCATAGAATCTTCCGAAAAACTATTTTTTTTGGATTATACAACACGAAAATTGTGTTGACAAGCCTTTGCAAGTCAACTATAATATCAAGGCTGACGTTGCAGGGCTTTTCACAGAACGGGGAATGGTATGCGGCTTGATTTGCACGAGATCATCGAGGTTCCCGGAAAGAGCGTGTCTTTTGACCGGGATATCGAATCCGATAATCTTGAATTTGATTCCGTTAAGAGTTACAGGACTCCTCTTCACGCAAAGGGACGGATCTGTAATGAAGCCGGGATCCTCCGCCTGACGGGTGAAGCAGAAGCAGATATGCTCTGTGTATGCGACCGGTGCGGGTCGGAGTTCGAAAGTGAAAAAGTCACGCAGCTTGATGTGATTATTGCCGAAGAGGAAAATGAAGAGAATCCTGAACTGTTCATTCTGGAAGAGGACGGGATCGATCTGGACGAAGTGGTTTCCACCTGTTTCATACTGGACATGGAGACCAAGTTCCTCTGCAGGGAGGATTGCAGAGGCATCTGTCCCGGCTGCGGCGTTAATCTGAATACGGGCACGTGTACGTGCAAAAAACAGGTCGATCCAAGATTTGCTGTGCTTGAGCAGCTTTTGGATAAAGATTAATCTGGCTGCTCAGAACAGCTGCTATCAGGAGGTGTCATTATGGCGGTCCCGAAGGGAAAGGTATCACGGCAGAGACGTGACAAACGGCGTTCTTCCACATGGAAGCTCACAGCACCCGGCATCATCAAGTGCCCCAACTGCGGAGCATTCTGCATGCCTCATCGCGCCTGCAAGGCATGCGGTCAGTACAATGGCCGCACTGTCATCAATGTCGAGGAGAGCAAGTAAAGAGCTTAAGGGAGGGAAGGCAAGATGCCTGACCTCCTTTTGCTTTTCATGCCCGATATGAAAAACAAGATCAAGAGTATCGACGAGGGAAGTCCGCTTCGGGGAAAAATCTCCGAAGGAGATTCTCTCGTGTCTGTCAACGGACACATTATCCGGGATGTGCTTGACTATAAATACTTCGCCTATGACGAGAAACTTGAGGTCGTAATGGAAACCCCCGCGGGGGAGCGCTACACACTCCACGTGATCAAGAATGAAGGCGGAGATCTGGGGCTGGACTTCGAGAGTTATCTGATGGATTCTCCCCGCTCCTGTGCAAACAACTGTATTTTCTGCTTCATCGACCAGCTGCCTCCCGGGATGCGGAAAACCCTGTATTTCAAGGATGACGACGCACGGCTGAGTTTTCTGATGGGCAACTACATCACACTGACGAATCTGTCAAAAAGAGAAATCGAGAGGATCAAGGCGCTTCATATCAGTCCGGTGAACATTTCCGTCCATGCAACGGACCCGGAGCTGCGCAGGCGGATGCTGCGCAATTCGCGGGCGGGCGAATGCCTGGAGATCATGCGTTCGCTGGCGGAGGCGGGGATCGTCATGAACTGCCAGATTGTCTGCTGCCCCGGAATCAACGACGGAAAAGCGCTGATGCAGACAATGCACGACCTTGCGGATCTCTATCCGGCGGTGCACAGTGTTTCCGTTGTCCCTGTGGGACTGACGAAATACCGGGACGGCCTCTTTCCGCTGCGGCCTTTTACAGGAGAACTGGCAAAGGAAGTGATCGGCACGGTTTCTTCTTTTGCGGAAGAATGCCTGCAGAAGCACGGAAGCCGCATCTTTTTCTGCTCGGATGAGCTGTATATCAAAGCGGAGATTCCCCTGCCGCCGGATGAGTATTATGAAGAGCATACCCAGCTGGAAAACGGAGTCGGGATGATCCGCCTGCTTGAGGCGGAGTTCCGCTCGGCGCTTGTTCTGGCGGATGAGCCGGACGGAAAACCGTTTTCCGTTGTTGCCGGGGAGGCTGCTGCCCCTTACATCCGTTCGCTGCTCGAGGAGGCGAAAGACAGATTCCCCGCTCTGCAGGGAGAGGTCTATGCGATCCGGAACGATTTCTTTGGTCCGGAGATCAACGTGACCGGACTGATCACGGGGCAGGATATGATCGCCCAGCTGAAAGGGAAGAAACTCGGAGAGAGGCTCATCCTCTCACAGAATATGATCCGCCGGGAAGAACGGGATTTTCTGGATGATATTACGCTCAGACAGGCGGAAGAGGAACTGGGTGTCCGCATGGTTGCAGTCAGACAGGACGGCTTTGAACTGCTTGACGCCATGTTCGGGGCGGAAGCCGATTCTCCGGAGCCGTCAGCCGGGGAAGAAACAGAGTATTACCGGTATAATCCGGCGGAGTAAAGGATAAAACCATGTCAAGACCATTAGTTGCCATCGTCGGAAGACCGAACGTCGGGAAATCCATGCTGTTCAACAAGCTTGTCGGGCAGAGGCTCTCGATCGTGGAAGACACGCCGGGCGTGACCAGAGACCGGTTGTATGCGGAGTGCGAATGGTGCGGCCGGCAGTTCGATATCGTGGATACCGGAGGCATCGAGCCTTCGACGGATAATGAGATACTGGCCTTTATGCGGGAGCAGGCGGAGATCGCCATCAGCGCCGCGGATGTCATCATACTCGTTACAGACATACGTACGGGAGTGACGGCAGCAGACAAGGAAGTGGCAAACCGGCTCCTCCGTTCCCGGAAACCGGTCGTTCTCGCAGTAAACAAGGCGGATTCCACGGGACCGACCGATCCTGCGGTCTATGAGTTCTATTCCCTGGGGCTCGGGGATCCGATCCCGGTGTCGGCGGTCCACGGCCACGGGACCGGAGAGCTGCTGGACGAATGCCTGCGGTATTTCCCCCCTGCCGAGGAAGAGGAAGAGAAAGATGATGCGATCCGCGTGGCGGTGATCGGAAAACCGAACGTGGGGAAATCCTCCCTGGTCAATCATATCCTCGGGGAAAAACGCGTGATTGTGAGCGATGTGGCCGGTACGACCCGGGATGCGGTGGACAGTCCGTTTGAGAATCAGTACGGGAAATACGTTTTCATTGATACCGCCGGGATCCGGCGCAAATCCCGCGTGGAAGAACGCGTGGAAAAGTTCTCGGTGATGCGCGCCCAGATGGCGATCGAGCGCGCGGAGGTCTGTCTGATCCTGATCGATGCACGCGAAGGAGTGACGGAACAGGATACGAAGATCGCAGGCCTTGCGCATGAGGCGGGAAAAGCCAGCATCGTTGTCGTGAACAAGTGGGATCTGGTGGAAAAAGAGACCGGGACCCTGGAAAAGATGCGCAGGGATATCCTTCGGGATCTCAGTTTTATGAGCTATGCGCCGGTCCTGTTTATTTCCGCTCTTACCGGTCAGCGGACAGACAAGCTTTTTGAGCTTATCAATTTCGTTTCGGATCAGAATGCCATGCGCATCACCACCGGCATGCTCAATGACGTGCTGGCGGATGCGCAGGCACGCGTTCAGCCCCCTACGGATAAAGGCCGCAGGCTGAAGATCTATTACATCACGCAGACCGGAGTCCGGCCCCCGACGTTTGTCGTTTTCTGCAATTCACGCGAACTGTTTCATTTTTCTTACCAGCGTTATCTGGAGAACCAGATCCGTGGTGTCTTCGGTCTGGAAGGTACCCCGATCCGGCTCATCATCCGACAGAAAGGGGAGACGGAATAATGTACTATCTGCTGCTGATCATTACAGCGGTCCTGGCCTACGGATTCGGAAGCCTGAGCACGCTGACCATCGCATCGCTGTACGTTTATAAAAAGAATCTGCGCAAACTCGGCAGGGGCAACGTCTGGCTTTCCAATTTCCGGAGGATCTACGGGTTCGGCGGGCTGCTGGTGCTGCTGCTGGTGGAACTTGTGAAAGACATCCTTCCGGTCGTAATCGGCGGGATTCTCCTTGGCATAAAGGGGCATGCGGACGTAGGACGGGTATTTGCAGGGTTCTGTGTTATCGTGGGCAGACAGTGGCCGCTGTTCTATGACCTGAAGGGCGGCTTTGCCACGATAGCTGTCGTAGTGACGGCGTTCTTCACGGACCTCTCCGTAGGAATCGCGGCACTGGCCGCCGCAGCGCTGCTCATCTGGCTTACAAGATATATCGCTCTCGGCTCCCTCGGAGCTGCTGCAGTGACACTCGTCACAGCGCTGCTGGTCGTGGAACAGAGACTTCTGGTCTATCTTTGCCTTGCGGTGCTTTTGGTCGTGCTTGCGCGGAGCATTCCCTGCATTATTCGCATTTTCCGGGGAACAGAAACGAAGCTCAGTCTCGAAAAAGACCTCAGTTATAAATTTGACGGCGGGTATGACCGCTGAAAAGGAGCGGAGGAAGCATGAGTGATATTCTTGATTGCAGTCTGGCGCCATCCGGAGAGATGAAGATCCGCTGGGTCGAACGGAATATGCCGGTACTGCGGAGCATAGGCAGCGAATTCTGCCGGACGAAACCTTTCTGCGGCCTGAAAATCGCTCTTTCGGTACATCTGGAGGCGAAGACGGCCTATCTGTGCAGAGTGATGGAGATGGGCGGAGCCGAGATGTATGTGACGGGCTCCAATCCCCTTTCCACGCAGGACGATGTGGCCGCTGCACTGGCGGAAGGCGGAATGGAGGTCTTTGCAAAGTACGGCTGCAGCATGGAGGAGTACAGAGAGGCGCTTCGTTCCGTCCTCAGGCCGGGCCCGAACATCATTATTGATGACGGCGGAGATCTGGTCAACCTGCTGCATACCGAGATGCAGGACCGGATCGGCGGAGTGATCGGCGGCTGCGAAGAAACGACCACCGGGATCCATCGTCTGCGCATCATGGCGAGAGAGGGAAGTCTCCGTTTCCCCATGGTGATGGTAAACGAGGCCGACTGCAAGCATATGTTTGACAACCGCTACGGAACCGGGCAGTCTGTGTGGGACGGGATCAACCGGACCACGAATCTGATCGTCGCAGGGAAAAGGGTCGTCGTCTCAGGATACGGCTGGTGCGGAAAAGGCGTTTCTCTCCGCGCGAAAGGGCTCGGCGCGAAAGTAATCGTCACAGAAACGGATCCCGTGCGCGCGCTGGAAGCCGTGATGGACGGATACGAGGTGATGCCGATGGCGGAAGCGGCAAAGATCGGGGACATGTTTGTCACGGTCACCGGATGCTGCGGCATCATAACGAAAGAGCACTTCGAGACCATGAAGGACGGGGCGATCCTCACCAATGCCGGTCACTTCGATGTGGAAGTGGACATGGCGGGCCTGAATGAGATCGCAGTCGAAAAATACGAAGCGAGGCACAATATCACCGGTTATGTCCTTCCAAACGGGAAAACGCTTTTTGTCATTGCGGAAGGGAGACTGGTCAATCTCGCCGCCGGGGACGGACACCCGGCAGAAATCATGGATATGAGCTTTGCGATCCAGGCGCTGAGTGCCGAATACCTTGTCAGGCACAGGGACACGCTGAAACCGGACGTGATCCCGGTCCCGCGGGAGACGGATGAAGCGGTGGCGAACCGGAAGCTTGCCTCGATGGGAGTGAAAATCGACCGGCTCTCGGAGGAGCAGAGGGAATATCTCGGTTTATAGTTTATAAATGTATAATAAGAAGAACAGAAACGGAGTCCCGGAAAGGGACTCCGTTTTTCCTCCCGACAGAAGCGGAATGGTTTCACAAAAAGAGAAAAAATTACGATATTCGATCTCAATATGAGAATTTTCTTGACGGGTATTTGGTCTGTCCTGTATAATAAAAACAGAAATCACTGCAGTTCTGCTTCCTGCGGCATTGGCATGCGGAGCCGGACAAGAAGGAGGAATGATGAAAAAAAGCGGAAGTATCGGCCCTGTGACTTATCGGGCGGATGAGGCGAGAGCACGGAACAAGATCGGCGAAAAGATCAAAGGACTCAGGAGGGAGGCAAAGATCAGCCTGCGGGATTTCAGCATGATCCTTCGGGAGCGCGGGATCTCGGTGACCCCGGCCTCCATCAACAAGTGGGAACTGGGGCAGACCCTGCCGAATGCCTACCAGCTCCTTGCGATATTCGACTGCTTCAGGATGGATGATCCGGCAGGCTTCTTCTCCGAAAACGGACTCCTGAACGAAGAAGGCCTGCGGAAGGTCGCGGAGTATAAGGAAGACCTTGCGGCATCCGGCCGTTATGCTCCGGACAGGGATGAAAGGGAAAACATCGTCTATGTGCAAATGCCGGTCAGCCTGCTGTCCGCCTCAGCCGGGACCGGTGATTTTCTTGATGACGACCGCTTTGAACTCCGGAGTTTCCCGAAAGAATCGGTTCCGGAAGGAGCGGATTTCGGTGTTCGCGTCGACGGGGACAGCATGATGCCCAAGTTTGAAGACGGGCAGATCGTATGGGTCAGGCGGGCCGAAACCCTGCGTTCTGGTGAGGAGGGGCTTTTTGTCCTGAACGGAAACGGCTTCATCAAGCTCTACCGGGAGCAGCCTGCTCCTGCCGACAGCCCGGAGACTGTACGGAACCGGCCTGTGCTCTATTCCTATAACAGCGCCTACGAGCCGATCACTGTCGGGATGGAGGATTCTTTCCGAATCTGCGGAAAGATCCTTTCACTTTGACCGTGTACGATGGTCCGGAGAGAATACGGGTCATGACCGGAGAGGGGCTCGGAGAGAAGACAGACAGCGGGCGGGTCTATGCGGCGATCGATCTGAAAAGTTTCTATGCCAGCGTGGAATGCGTCGAGCGGGGGCTCGATCCGTTCAAGGCAAATCTGGTTGTGGCAGATCCGACACGCACGGAAAAAACGATCTGTCTGGCGGTGTCTCCTGCACTGAAAGCGCACGGGATCCCCGGCCGGGCGCGTCTGTTTGAAGTCACACAGAAGGTGGAAGAAATCAACCGGGAGCGCCTTCACACCGGAATACAGAGCGGAAGGATCCGTCCGGGAAAAGACGGGGAAGCGGGATTCAGCGGAACTTCCCGGGACGCGGAGGAACTGAAGGCGTTTCCAGAACTCTCGCTGGGTTTTATCATCGCGCCGCCCCGCATGCGGCTGTATGAGGAATACAGTGCGCGGGCGTTCAACGCGTACATGAAGTTTGTTTCACCGGAAGATATCTACGCGTATTCAGTGGACGAGGTTTTCCTCGACCTTACCCGATATCTGGAAGACGGAGAAAAGAGCGCGGCCCGCATGGTATTGGAGATGGTCCGGGAGGTGTTCAGAACGATCGGCATCACTGCCACTGCCGGTGTCGGGACGAATCTCTATCTCGCCAAAGTGGCGATGGATATCCTGGCCAAGCATGCTGCGGCAAAAGAAGGGATCCCGATGGCTGAACTCGATGAAAAAAGCTATCGCGAACGCCTCTGGGCACACCGGCCTCTTACGGATTTCTGGCGGGTGGGCAAAGGCATCAGTACAAGGCTGAAACGCATGGGGCTGTATACGATGGGGGATATAGCGGAAGCCTCTCTCCACAGAGCCGGAGAAGATGCGCTGTATAAAGAATTCGGCGTTAATGCGGAACTGCTCATAGACCATGCGTGGGGGTGGGAACCGGTCACACTCAAAGATGTCCGGGCATATCGGCCGGATACGAAATCTCTTTCCGCGGGACAGGTTCTCAAAGAGCCCTATGATCACGAAAAAGCGGAGATCGTTGTCCGTGAGATGGCGGAACAGCTGGCCGGAGATCTGCTCAGAACCGGTTTTGTTTCAAAGCAGTTCACGCTCACAATCGGCTATGATCCGGCATGCATCTCTGCGGCTGAAAAAGCTGCGGACGGCAGAAACGTGATCAAAGGGACGGGAGAGGTTTATAGAGGAAGGATCGGCATCGATTTCTACGGGCGGAAAACGCCGTTCCACGCACACGGGACTGGGAACCTGGACCGGCCGTCGAATTCTGCCAGTCAGATCCTTCCGGTCTTTACGGAATTGTACGAACGGATAACCGACCGCCGTCTGCAGATCCGGAGGATCAACATAGCGGCCTGCGGTTTGCAGCATGAAGCGGACATTCCCGTTGAAAAAGAAGCGCAGATGAATCTGTTCTCGGATCTTCAGATGAAAAGTGCACAGGAGGAACAGGAAACGGCTGCGGCGAAAAAGGAGAGGGATCTTCAGAAGACGATCCTGCAGCTGCAGGATAAGTATGGTAAGAATACGTTTCTCAAGGGCCTGAACTTCCGTGAGGGGGCGACCGCCATCGAGAGGAACGGACAGATCGGGGGGCACCGGGCGGGAGAGGAATGAAGGAACAGACAGAGGCGATGCTCCGTTATGTGGATATCATCGGACTCCCGCACCATCGGCCGGCAGGCCGGAAGCCTATGTCGATTGAAGCCCGGGCGGCCCAGTTTGCCCCGTTTGCCGCATTGAGCGGGTATGAGGACATCATTGAAGAAACAGCGCGGATGACCGATGAGGAGATCTTCCTCGTGGAAGAATCCCGGAACGTTCTTGACCGCCAGCTCGCAAAGATCGATGAGGAGCTGTCCCACGGGAACTGTCCGGCCGTCGGACTGAGGATCTTCACACCCGATGCAAAGAAAGGCGGAGGCACCTACAGCATGATCAGCGGCAGAGTGAAGAAAATCGACCGGATACAGGAAACGATCCTGCTGTACGGGGAAGATTCGGGACCTGAAAAACGGCGAAAGATCGAAGAGATCCCGCTGAACAGCGTCATGGCGATCCTGCTTCCGGAAGAGCGGGACAGCGGATCCTGATCAGGCAAACAAAAAGACACGCAGAAGCGTGTCTTTTTTACTTGGTGGAGTAAACGGTCAGACCGAAAAACAAGAAAACAGCCACCGTTTGGTGACTGTTTCCTGTTTGGTGGAGATAAGCGGGATCGAACCGCTGACCTCTTGAATGCCATTCAAGCGCTCTCCCAGCTGAGCTATACCCCCGTACCGCATCTTTTGTGAGCAAGAGTTATATTAGCAGAGATGGTTTTCCTTGTCAACATTTTTTTCTTGAATTGCAGTCCGCAGCGCTGTAAAATGCTGACATTGTATTCTGAACGGAAAGAAGGGCGGCTATGGAAAACGAACTGATCATTCCCCGGAGAATCAAAAGATGGGCGCTGGAAAGTCCTGAAATCGCATCGCTTCTCACTTCCGCCTACGGTACGGCGCTTCTGGAAGCTTACCGGGATCTGGACTGCAGCATCCTGTATAAATCGGTGACCCACGGGGTCGGACACATCGAGAGGACAATGCTCTTCGGAGCCATGATCGCCAGAAACGAGCGTCTGAGTGAAACGGATACCCGGGATGTGCTTTTGTGCTGTTCCTATCACGATATCGGACGCATCGACGACCGCTATGATCTGGAGCACGGGAAGCGCTCCGCGGAAAAGATCCGGGAAAGCGAGGATCTTCGCTCACTGTTCTCATATCCGGCGGAAGCAATGGCGGCTATTCATTCCCATGCCGTTCCCGACGGAGAGACAGAGGGGATCCCTGACATATATGAAGTGAAGGATCCGGAGAAGTACGCACTTCTCACAGCCTGCCTGAAAGATGCGGACAATATTGACCGGGTCCGCATCTACGATCTGGACGAGTCGTTCCTTCGCTTCGAAGGGACCAGAAAGATGGTCCCGCTCGCCTGGTGGGTGCTGGACGAGTACCTTCGCACGCATACGGTGCTCTGTTTCGGCGATTCGAATACGTTCGGCTATAACCCGCGGACCGGCGGACGGTATCCGTCGTATTTCCGCTATCCTTCGATCCTTGCACGTTTCCTCGGAGAAGACTATACCGTAGTCGACGAGGGACTGAACGGAAGAACCACGGCTTTCCCGCGCAACGGCTTTGAGTGGCTCAGCGGTCTGTACGCCATCCGGCCGGTGCTCGCCGGGCATTATCCCGTCGACACGCTTGTGCTCATGCTCGGCACCAACGACTGCGCGGTATCACTGGCGCTTTCCGCGGAAGAGATCGCACGGGGAATGGAAGAACTGATCCGCGCGTCACAGGAGGTCCTGCTGGAGAAGCAGGGAATGCTCCCCCGGATCATCCTGGTCTGCCCGCCGCACATCGAAGAGAGCGTTTGGAAGGGACCGTTCGCGGAAGAAATGGACCGGAAAAGTCTGGAAGCTTCAGCGGCACTGCCCGGACTGTATGAAGAACTGGCGCGAAAGACCGGATGTGAATTCCTGAATCTGGACGGAGTGATCCGCTTTTCAGAGCTGGATTCCGAACACCTGCGTCCCTTTGATAATTACCGCCTGGCAGGAATGCTGGCCGAGCGCATCCGTCACAAAGAGGAGGAATAAGAAGAAAGGCGTTTTCTCTTCCCGGAACGGTGCAAAAAGGGCCCGATTTGTTCAAAAAATAGTCGCATCTCCTTTATATTTTTTTAACATTTTGAAAGCCGGAAAAAGTATACTGAAAACACAGAAACAAGCGGAAGTGTCCCGCCACAAGATACAGTACCGGCATTCTTACGTACCGCAAGATATGATGGTCTGTAATCTTTTTGAAACTTTTTTGCACTTTTTTGAAAATTTGTGCTTGCATTTTCGTCACCTTTATTGTAGTATGTATGCACAAAGAGTTACATAATATCGTCACAACGGAAATTATGGAAAAATGAGGACAGAGTTCTTCGACCCGGCGATCGGGAAGGGGGAGTCGTTTTTGTCCGCATTTTACGCACATATCGTGCGTACTCAAATTGTATTCTTTGCGGCCTCGGAAGGAGGCCGGTTGGGAGGAGAACTTTTATGAAGAAGAGACTCTTGGCACTGCTTCTCACCGTCTGTACTCTGGCAGCGCTCGTCACCGGACTGAGCACTGTCGCGTCAGCGGCGAACGACATCACCGGTGACACGATCTCCGGGTATGTCATTGCTTATCAGCTCACAAAGGACGATACCGTCCTCAAGGTGTGCAATAAGCTCGGAATCGATTTCTATAAGAATCAGGCGCAGATCACAAAGATCAACAATATTACCGACTACAGCAAACTCCCGGTCGGGAAGGTTGTCTGGCTGCCTGCCACCTCCGCCGGTACGGCCACGGATTATTACATCCTGAAGACGCACACCCTGACCAACGGCGATGACATCTCCACGCTGCTCTCAAAGTACGGCGTTTCCACGAACGATGCGCTGCTGGGCAGACTCAACACGAATCTTGCTTCTCCGACGGTCGGCTCCACGCTGACGATCCCTCTCTATAAAGGATCCAAGGAGAAGATCGAGAACACCGCGACCAACGCCGGTACTGTTGCCGTCACCGGGACTGTGATCGGAAGCGTCACCGGTGTCACCGGGGCCACGACTACCACTGTTGCCGGAGGCACAGCGGCTGCAGCAAACGGAAATGTTGCCTATTATCTCATCCCCTATGTGATGAACCAGGGCGACACGGTCGGTGCGGTATGCACGGCGCTCGGCATCAGCTTTGCGCAGAACCAGGCGCTTATCAGCCGGATCAACGGCATCACGAACTACAATCGTATTGCCGCCGGCCGTACCATTCTGCTCCCCAGCGCTTCTCCTGCTGCGGGCGGAACGAGCTACCAGGTCGTTGCCCATCTCATCCAGCAGGGCGAGACGGCACTTTCCATCTGCAACAGTTACGGCGTCAGCTACAACAATAATCTCACTCTCCTCAAGGGTCTCAACAACAATAACAACCTGAACGCCATCATGGCCGGCAACATCTTCTATGTTCCTGTTGCAGGCACCTATTCCGGCGGCGGTTCCGTGATTCCCGGCGGCGGTTCCGTGGTCCCGGGAGGCGGCACCAGCGGCGGCGTGGCGCAGGGAACGACCTACGCGCTTTCCAAGGATGACGCGGACAACGGCTCCTTCAAGCTCAAGGCGGACGGCGTCGAAGTCAGCGCAGCGGCAGCCGGCCGCGTGATCACCATCGTCTGCAACGGCGCTGCGGGATATGCCCAGGATACCATCACCGTTCACAAGACGGGCGATTCCTCCAAGACGGTCGCTGTTGCCAACAACTCCTTCACCATGCCGGATTATCCTGTCACGGTAAAAGTCACCTTCGGCAAGGCAACGAACTACAAGATTCTTCCGGTCGGTTCCACGAACGGTTCCTATGTGCTCTATGTGGACGAGAAGGTCGTCGTTGACAAGACCTATGCCGGCGCGACCGTCACCGTGAAACCCACGGCGGATGCTGGTTATGTGCTCGACAAGATCGATGTTTTTAAGATTGGAGATCCTGATAAAAAGGTCACGGTGACCGACGGCAAGTTCACGATGCCGAAGTACGGCGTCCAAATCGAAGTCACATTCAAACCTGGCAAGGTCTTCGAATACCCGGTCGCGGCAGCCAGTGCTCCGTTGCACGGCAGCTTTGAGCTCAAGGTCGACGGCGTGGTCGTCAGCAAGGCGGCGGAAGGAAAGACCGTGAACATTGCGGCCTACCCCGACAAGGACTACAAGGTCGACACGATGAAGGCCACCTATGTGGATGAAAACGGCAAGACCGTGGAACTCAAGATCAACTATTCGTCCTTCGTGATGCCGACCTTCAATGAGAAGATTCCGGAGGCAAACCGGAAAGTTACAGTCGAGGTCACCTTCATCAAGTCCGCGACCTATGTGATCAACATCAAGAACGACAGCAACGGTTCCGGCAACAGCGTCTACGCGATGGTCAACAACTCCAGCGTCGGCCGTGCGGAAGAGGGCCGCGTCCTTGTCTTCACGCCGAGAATCAATAAAACCGGCTATGTGCTGAAGTCCATTACCATCACCTATGGAAGCACCAGCTACACCATCTCTAATCCGGCTGCCGATGCAAAGTTCACAATGCCTGCCGCTGCGATCACCGTAACCCCGACCTTTGTCAACGCGACTCCGCAGGCCCTGAGCTATACCGCCGATCCTACCACTGCCGGCACTGTGACCTTCATGGTCAAGTCCGTCTCCGGTGCGACCTCGGCCATGGAAGGAGACACCGTCAATATGACGATTACTCCGACTGTCGGATATAAGCTCAAGGCTGTGAAAGCGATTTATACCTACAACGGCGAAGACACCGAGGTCAAGATCACAGGCAACAACTTCACGATGCCTGCCTACGCGGTCAAGGTCAAAGCGGAGTTTGAGCGCCCGAAACTCGAGATCACCACAAAAGTCGAACCCAGCGCCAGCGATGCAAACGTCTCGCTCTACAGTGATTCGCAGCTTGCCAGCGAAGCAGCTCCCGGAGCTACGGTTCTGATCAAGATCACACCGGCGGACGGCAAGCAGGTCAAGAGCATCAAGGTCACCTATGTGGATAATAACGGCGATACGCAGGAAGTGCCCGTAACATCCGACCGCACCTTCGTGATGCCGGAGTACAAGGTCACGCTGACCATCGAGATGAAGGACGGCAAGTTCAACATCAACTCCGCCAGCACGGTCAACGGCACCTTCATCATTGAAGACGCCACACTCGGAAAGGTCATCGACAAGGCCGAAAAGG
>JAEEGL017108060.1_pt1 | contig 17528 bp, 15 predicted proteins | sample 9134231 | NCBI WGS metagenome assembly JAEEGL01 (sample SAMN16246548, study PRJNA631951) | gut metagenome | biome: gut microbiome; feature: rumen; material: fiber-attached | host: Bos | place: Iran: Karaj | collected 2018-10 | reverse complement strand
GAGATATTTACTTGGTAAAGTAAATTTTTCTCCCTTTTTTTTGATAACAGGACTCATTTACCCATTCCTTCTATCGAGTATGCAACTGACTTGTAATTATCGTCTTTGATAATCTTGGCAAGACCCAAAGCAACACTCTTCTGAGGATTCTCGGCGATGTTGACTTTAAGTCCGGTGCCGTTTGCAATTCTTTCGGCAAGTTTGTTGACCATGGAGCCGCCGCCGGTAAGGTAAATACCGTGACGATAAATATCAGCGGAAAGTTCCGGAGGAGTACGCTCCAAAATAACCTTTATGTTATCAATGATTGAGTAAAAATGCTCATCAAGGGCTCTGTTGACAATATCAGTGGAAATCTCACGTTCAACGGGAAGGCCTGTTACAATGTCACGGCCGTAAACTACAGCGTTTTTGCCTTCTGCTTCAAGCTCGGACAAATGAACCTTAACGTTTTCCGCAGTCTTGCCGCCTATAAACAAAGAAAACTCTTTTCTTACGGCATTCTTAATGGCTTCATCAAACTTAAGTCCGCCGATTTTGATAAGGCGGCTTAATACGATACCGCCGAGAGAAAGAATGGAAATCTCTGTGGTGTCAAAGCCTATATCAACCACCAAAACACCCTGGGAATTCTTAATATCAATATCCATTCCGAGGCCGTCGGCAATGGCCTTTTCAACTACCATAATCTTTTTGGCCTTAACGTTGCTTTCTTTGATAAGGTCATAGAATGCTCTTTTTTCGACTTCGGTAACGTCGGTGGGAACCGCAATATAATAGTCGGCAGGCTTAACATTGTTCTTCATAAGAGCGGTAATAAAAAATCTTATGATAACTTCCATGTTGTTAATGTCCGCAATAACACCGTTGGCCAAAGGATAGGTAATATTGATGTTACCGGGAGCCTTTTCGTACATTTCGTAAGCGGAATCGCCATAAGCAAAAACACGCTTCTTGTTCTCAATGGCAATCATGTTCTTCTCCATCATGATTTCATCGTCGACTCTGTTATATATTCGTATGTTACTTGTTCCCAAGTCTATTCCGAATGCGTTGGTATTCAAAAGTATTTCCTCCTGTATGTATACGATTTTTCAATCATAAGTGAAAAATGCGCTGTAATCTTTTAACGGTCAAAAAGCCACCAATAGATATACTACCACAAAACATATGTATGTGCAAAAAAAGTCTTTCTTAAGAATTTCAAATTATGGATTTGTCCTTTAAAACCTTAAGTGAAAAATCAAGGATTCTGCCGGGATCATTGTCAAAATCATACTTGTTAAGCCAGATGACTTCTTTTTCCCTTTTAAACCAGGTAAGCTGTCGTTTGGCAAAATGTCTGGAATCCCTTTTAATGCGATATACGGCTTCGTCGAGGGTAATTTCTCCGTTTAAATACATTAAAATTTCTTTGTACCCAAGCCCCTGCATGGAAACGTCTGTGACGGTAAGTCCTTTTTTCTTAAGATTCTCAACTTCTTCAACAAGGCCCTTTTCCACCATTATATCCACGCGTCTGTCTATTTTTTCGTATATCTTATCTCTGTAATCGTTAAGAACAAAGTAAGCGAAATTATAGTCTGACTTTTTCTCGTACTGTTCTTTGTTGTGGACACTGATAGGCTTGCCTGTCTCGTGATAAAACTCAAGGGCCCTTACAACGCGCTTCTCATCATTCATGTGAATAATTGATGCTGTCTCAGGGTCAACGTCTTTAAGCTTGTCAAAGAGATATTCCGGGCCTTTCTCCCGATACTCAGTCAAAAGAAAGGTTCTGTACTCCGGATTCTCACCAAGAGATTCGGAAAAATCTATGTCGTATAAAAGTGCCTGAATGTAAAAACCTGTACCGCCGGCCACAATAGGTATTTTACCTTGAGATGTAATCTCATAAATGGCTCTTTGTGCCAGTTCTTTAAAAGAAGCCACGTTAAAGTCTTCAGTGGGTTCAAGTACATCTATAAGATAATGTCTGATACCCTGCATTTCTTCGGGCGTTATCTTGGCAGAGCCTATGTCCATGCCTTTGTATACCTGCATGGAATCAGCCGAGATTACTTCACCGTTTATTCTTTTGGCAAGTTCAATCGCAAAGTCGGATTTGCCCACCGCTGTGGGACCGGCGACGATTACAAGGGGTAAAGACATCAGACAATCCTCTTAAATTTCTTCTCAAGTTCGGTCTCGGTAATCCTTATGAAAGTAGGTCGTCCGTGGGGACAGTTGTAAGGATTGTCAAGAGCAAACATCTGCTTCATAAGATTCTGCATTTCAACCGCGGTAATGTGCTGTCCGCCCTTAATGGCTGCCTTGCAGGACAAAGAAGCAAGTTTTTCAAGTATAAATGTAGGCGGGAAATACCCGTCTTTTTGAATAAGCTCATCCAAAAGCCTGTGGAACAGTTCATCTTCATCGATTCCGAAAAGGTTAAGAGGCACGCTTCGAACGGCAAAAGAATTGATACCAAACTCTTCGATTTCGTAACCGATTTTTTCAAAAACAGGAAGGTATTTATTCAAAGTTTCGCTTTCAATTGGCGATAAATGAAGGATTTCAGGCGGATTAATCATCTGTCCGTAGTTGCCACCTTCACTGTTATAATGCTTTAAGAAATTCTCATAATTAACCTTCTCATGGGCCGCATGCTGGTCGACAATATAAAGACTGTCATCCAGCTGCATGAGCCAGTAAGTATCAAAGCACTGACCGATTATGCGGTATTCGTGCTCATCTTCTTTGTTAAAGAGTTTTTTGTCAAAGAAAGATTCCTGCACAAATTCCGGGGCTTTTTCATAGGTAAAGGCTTCTTTTCTGGAAGTTTCAAACGGTTCGGGCGCTTTAAGAGGTGCTTCGGGTTTGATAATTTCGGGCCGAACAGGTGTGGTGACAGAAGCGTCATCTTTCTTTTTCTCTTCTTTGTCCTCTTCACTTACAGGATTAAAAAGAATATCCTCTTCTTTCGGCAAAGAATCTTCAAAATCAATTGTGAAAGCTTCATGTTTGGGTTCCGATTTAAGCACCGCATGAGGCTCTTCAAAAACCCGAGTATCAACAACGGGCAATTCGGGATCTGCAAGTTCATCGGAATCGGCAGATACCGTAGGAATTAGTTCTTTGTCCGTAAATGCATCCTCAAGGGCCTTGATTACTATGTCCGAAACCAGTCTTGAATCATCAAATTTAACCTCAAGTTTCTGGGGATGAACGTTAACGTCAACCTTTGACGGGTCTATAGCAATATGAAGCACGCAAAAAGGAAAACGATGCTTCATTAAGTAGTTACGATATACCTCTTCTATAGCGGTATTAATAACCTTGGAGTTTGAATAGCGATTGTTTACAAAGTAAATTTCGCCGTTTCGAGCCTGATATGAAAACTCGGGTCTGGCCGTAAAGCCGCTTACCTCAATGCCTTCTTCGGAATAATCTACAGGAAGCAAAATATTGTAAGTTTCACGACCGAAAATGTGAAAAATAACATCTTTAAGGCATCCGTTACCGGGTGTCGAAATACGGGTCTTGGAATTGACTATAAGCTGCACAGAGACGTCAGGTCTCGACAGTGCAAGCTTTTGAAGCATATCCTCCACCAAAGATGCTTCGGCGGTAGGCGTTTTTAAAAACTTTCTTCTTGCGGGAGTATTGTAAAACAGACTTCTTACGATAATCGTGGTACCGTTTGGAGCTCCGATTTCGGAATTCTCCATCAGTCTTCCGCCTTCAACAACTATGTGGGTACCAAGAAGCGAGTCCTCAACCTTCGTAATCATTTCGGTTTTGGAAACGGCGCTGATGGATGAAAGAGCCTCGCCTCTGAATCCGAGTGAAACAAGGGTTTCAAGGTCGTCTATGGTGGTAAGTTTGCTGGTGGCATGGCGAAGAAATGCTTTGGGACATTCATCCCTCTCTATTCCCGAGCCGTTGTCCGTAACTCTTATGAGTTCAACACCGCCGCCCTTAATCTCAACGGTTACCGAAGTGGCACCGGCATCAATAGAATTCTCAACCAGTTCTTTGACCACGTTAACAGGGCGTTCCACCACTTCACCGGCGGATATTTTATCGATTGTTTCATTACTGAGTAATGTAATCTGTTTCATAAACCTCCGATTTAAGCCTTCCATCTGTTGTTAAGCATTCCCTGGAACTTGGAGAGCTGATTAAGCGCATCAAGAGGCGTCATATTGGTAAGGTCGAGGGTCTTAAGCTCGTTAATAACATCCTCGTCTTTGACCGCCTCAAACAAAGAAATCTGCCCATAGTCCATGTCGTCTTTTTCAGGCTTCTTTTTGGTAGTATCGTTCTTTATATTGACATTTATGTGATGAATTCTGTCCGTAATATCATTGTCGGAAAGTTCGTCGGCAATTTCCCTCGCGCGGTTAAGCACAATTTCGGGTATACCTGCAAGCCTTGCTACCTGTATACCGTAGCTTCTGTCAGCGCCGCCGGGAATAATCTTTCTTAGGAAAACTATGTCGTCGCCGTCTTCTTTGACCGCCACACAATAGTTGTTAACACTGGAAATCTTGCCTTCAAGTTCCGTAAGTTCATGATAATGTGTAGCAAACAAAGTCTTGGCACCGAGTATCTTTTTGTTACTGATATGCTCAATGACAGCCCAGGCAATGGAGAGGCCGTCAAATGTAGAAGTTCCGCGGCCTATTTCATCAAGAATAAGAAGACTTCTGGACGTGGCATTTCTTAAAATATTGGCGACTTCATTCATCTCGACCATAAAGGTACTCTGACCGCTGGCAAGGTCATCTGATGCTCCCACTCTGGTAAAGAGTCTGTCCACTACACCGATATTGGCCTTGGAGGCGGGCACGAAGGAGCCTATCTGGGCAAGAAGCACTATTAATGCCACCTGTCTCATATAAGTGGATTTACCGGCCATATTGGGGCCCGTAATAACGCTTACAAGATTTTTATTGTTGTCAAGCTTGGTATCGTTGGGAATAAATAATCCGTTCTCCATAATCCGCTCTACAACCGGATGACGGCCTTCTTTTATCTCTATGACACCATTGTCATTAAGTGAGGGACGAACATATTTGTTATGCTCTGCCACGTAGGACAAAGAAGCAAAAACATCAAGCTTCGCAATTGCTTTGGATGTTGCGTATATTCTGTCTACGGCCGCCGCGATGGTGTCTCTGACATTACAAAAAACATCATACTCAAGACCGAAGAGCTTGTCCTCCGCGTTAAGAATGGAGTCTTCCATTTCTTTTAACTCTTTGGTGGTATATCTCTCGGCATTGGTAAGGGTCTGTTTTCTGATATAGTCGGGAGGCACAAGATCTTTAAAGGAATTGGTAACTTCGTAATAATAACCGAAGACTTTATTGTAACGGATACGCAGATTCTTAATGCCGGTACGCTCACGGTCCTTTTCTTCCAAGGCAAGAAGCCAGTCTTTACCTTCTGTTTTGGCCTTACGGAAGTGATCGATTTCTTCCATGTAGCCGTCTTTGATAATACCGCCTTCTTTTAACGTAAGAGCAGGTTCTTCCAAAATTGCATCATCAATAAGCCTGTATAAATCGGACAAAGGATTTAACTCCTCTTCGATTTTAACTGCAAGCTTAGATTCAAAGTCCTTAAGGATAGTCTTAATGTGGGGCAATATGTACAAAGAATTCTTGAAGGCTATAAGGTCTCTGGGATTGGCGGTTTTATAGGTAATTTTGCCAAGAAGTCTCTCAAGATCGTATACTTCGTCAAGGTATTCTCTGAGTTCATCTCGATTAACAGGGCTTTTACAAAGTTCTTCCACAAAGTCAAGGCGCTCGTTCATGGTTTCTTTGTCAAGAAGCGGCTGTTCAACGTAGCTTCTTAACAAACGTCCGCCCATTGCGGTTTTGGTCTTGTCAAGAACCCATAAAAGCGAACCACGCTTCTGTTTTTCACGCATGGTCTCAACAAGCTCAAGGTTACGTCTGGTGGAGCTGTCAAGATGCATAAACTCGGAAGAATCGTAAGCATGTATGGTAGAAAGGTTTGAAAGGGAATTTTTCTGGGTCTCGAAAAGATAAGACAACATGGCTCCGGCGGCGATTGTACCGGATTTGTAATCAAGAAGCCCCAGACCCTCAACAGAATTAACTTTAAAATGAGCTTTTATAGCCTTTATGCATTCTTTTTCATCAAAATGGTGTGAATCGATGGTGTTAAAAGAAAGCTCAGTTCTGTCCTTGAAATTTCCGAAGGGGAAATCCGACATCATAAAGGACTCATTGCAGATTATCTCACGGGGCGAATATCTGATGACTTCATCCAGAATGCCTCTTATATCCTTAACCTCTGTGAGATAGAAATCACCGGTAGTGATATCTGCTACGGAGATGCCTGACCCGTTATCAAGGTAGCACACGCACATAAGGTAGTTGTTGGTACGCTCATCCATCATTGAAGTGTCAAGATTGGTGCCCTTTGACACGATTCTTATAACTTCTCTTTTGACAAGTCCTTTGGCAAATTTGGGATCTTCCACCTGTTCACAGATGGCAACCTTGTAGCCTTTGTTGACCAGCCTGTTAAGATAGGAATCCACCGCATGATAGGGAACTCCGCACATTGGCGCCCGTTCTTCCTGTCCGCAGCTTTTGCCTGTTAGGGTAAGCTCCAGTTCTTTGGATGCTGTTTTGGCATCGTCAAAGAACATTTCGTAAAAGTCCCCGAGTCTGTAAAAAAGGATACAGTCGGGATATTCTTTTTTGGTCTCCAGATACTGTTGCATCATGGGCGTAAAGTCAGCCACTTTTTTATCCTGCCTTCTGATTATTCTAAGATTACTCCATCATAGTAAAATCCGTGGAACTCAGTCAGTTTAACCTTTTTAAAAGTTCCGATTAAAGATTTGTCGCCTTTAAAATGAACGATTGTATTTTCGGACATTCTGCCGTCAAGATATGCATCATCCTGTTCATTGACACCTTCACAAAGAACCGTAACCTCACGACCGTCAAAACGTTTCGTACGTGTTCTTGCCATTTCCTGTACCGTGGAAAGAACAAGGTCAAAGTGCTTCTTAACAGTCTCCTCATCAACCTGATCCTCCATGGAGGCAGCAGGCGTTCCTGTTCTCTTGGAATATATAAAAGTAAACGCATTGTCAAACTGCGCTTTTTTAATAACATCTACGGTTTCAAGAACGTCTTCATAGGTCTCACCCGGAAAACCGACAATAATGTCAGTTGTAATGGCAATATCCGGCATAGCCGCACGAATCTTCTCTACCAAAGCAAGATACTGTTCTTTGGTATATCTTCTGTTCATGCGCCTTAATACTTCGGTAGAACCTGACTGAAGAGGCAGATGAATATGCCTGCATATCTTCTTGGACTCAGCCATGACCTTAATAAGTTCATCGGACAAATCCTTGGGATGAGATGTCATAAATCTGATGCGCTCAAGACCGTCAACAGCTTCAACTTTCTTTAATAGTTCAGGGAAAGAAACCTCATCTTCAAGGCCTTTCCCGTACGAGTTAACGTTTTGTCCAAGGAGCATTATCTCTACGACACCGTCTTTAACAAGGCTCTTAATCTCTTCCACTATCTCTTCGGAACATCTGCTTCTTTCACGTCCCCTGACATAAGGAACGATACAATATGTGCAGAAATTATTGCATCCAAACATAATGTTGATGCCCGACTTGAAAGAATACTTGCGCGCTACAGGTAAAAACTCAACAATCTTGTCGGTCTTGTCCCAAATCTCCACAATCTGCTTGTTTTCAGAATACATACGTACGCAATATTCGGCGAAAGCAAAAATATTGTGGGTTCCGAATATAAGGTCCACAAAAGAGTAACTCTGCTTAAGCTTTTCAACCACGGACGGCTCCTGAGTCATGCATCCGCAGAGCGCTATTTTCATGTCTTTATTTTTCTTCTTATGACTCTTAAGGGCCCCGAGACGGCCAAAAACACGCTGATTGGCATTGTCTCTTACGGTACAGGTATTGTAAATTACAAAATCCGCATCGTCTTCTTCCGTCTCTACAAAACCCGCATTTAAAAGAATTCCCAAAAGCTTTTCGGAATCTCTTGCATTCATCTGACAGCCGAAAGTGGTTACCTGACAGGTAAGCTTTCTGCCGAGAGCCTTTTCCTTTTCGGCAATTATATCTTTAAGTATGTCTAAATATTCAAGTTGTTTTAATTCTTCTTCGTTTAAATTCATTATTTCCTCAAAAATTGTGCCGAAGCCTTTTCAATATCTTCTTTAGTCGTAACTTCAGACACGCATAAATCCATTTTAATATCATTCTCTGTCACAGGTATCTCATCAAGTATCTGCATGGAGAAACAAAGTCCGCACTTAATAATACCCGGTTTATTGCTAAGATAAATATCATAAAAACCACGTCCGTAGCCCATACGGTAATTTCTTTTGTCAAAAGCAACACCAGGTACCATCATAAGCACCGTCTTACCTTCAAAGTCCTTCATGTTGAAGGCCCGCTGTCTGTTGCCGACAGGCTCCGAAATGCCTTTATAACCCTTCACAAGCTCGCCTGTAGTGGTTATTTCGTAAAATTCCATTCTCGATTCCGTAAAGTTATCAAGTACTCTCGGCAAAAAAACGCGTTTGCCTTCAAGCAGCGCATTTTCAACAATCATAAGCGTACCGACTTCACCGTGAAAGTCCGCATAAGCCATAATGCAGTCAGCCTGTGCATACAAAGAAGAGGTAATAAGCGTTTTCTGAATGGCCTTGGATTTATCCTCCCAATCTCCTCCGCTTATGGCATCTCTTTTCTTAATTAGTTCACTCCGAATTTCCCTTTTTTCTTCCATGACACCCCTAATCCTGTTTCTTTCTCTTTAATCTGGTAACCGAACCGTCTTTTTCCTGTATCTCAATATTGTCAAGTTGAGCCTTAAGGTTGTTTTTGACGGAGTCTATGTAATCCCGTCTTAAAGCAGCCTGCTCAGACTTTTCTTCTTCCGTAAGAGGACGGGCCTGCGATAAATGATAAAGCTCGTTTATCCTCTTTATTTTTTCATCCATTGTCATAAATCATCTCTCCTGAAGGGCTTAAATCTAGCCGCCAGCTTCTCGGCTGCCTTCATGCCGTCCATGGCTGCGGAAGTAATTCCTCCCGCATATCCCGCACCTTCACCGCAGGGATAAAGCCCCGTTATATTAAGCGCCTGAAAGTTATCGTCTCTCGTAATTCTGACAGGCGAAGAAGTCCTGGTTTCAACCGCACTGACTATTGCAGAATTATCATTAAAGCCCGGAATTATGCGCCCGAAATAATCCATTCCTTCAACAAGAGTCTTCGATATTTCACGCGGAAGCACATCGCTGACCTTGCCCATAGTGTATGCGCCCTTGCAATTGGGTGATACCCGCAAAGTATTATGATAATCGTTTTCTTCAAGGTTTTCTCTGTCAAAAACTTCCGCTTTAAAATCTCCGTAGAGTTCCGAAGGAATATTACCGGACCCTGCTTCGTAGGCTTTTTTCTCCAGTTCACGCTGAAAACGAATACCGCTTAGTGGATGGTCATCACCAAAATCCTCGCGACCTACCGTAACCACTATTGCGCTGTTGGCATTTTCGCCATTTCTGCCGGAATAACTCATGCCGTTTATGCAGAGCATTCCTTTTTCACTTGATGCATTGACCACGTATCCGCCCGGACACATACAGAAAGAATAAACTCCGCGGCCGTTGTCTGCTTTGTAAGTAAGCTTGTATGAAGCGTGAGGAAGCTTCTTTAATACTTCTTCATCATCGGAAAATAAAGCCCTGTCTATCATCTTCTGCTTGTGTTCGACTCTTAAGCCAACCGCAAAGTCTTTCTGCTCCATATGAATGCCTTTATTATATAGCATTTCAAAAGTATTGCGGGCACTGTGACCGATACAAAGAAGGACATTGTCGCAATCCACACGGGTAATTCCGTTAACCATAACACCCACGACTTCGTCGTCCTCGATTATTATGTCTGTCATCTCGGCATTGAATTTAAACTCTCCGCCTTTGGCCTCTATTTCGTCGCGCATGGATCTGACTATTGTAACCAGCACATCCGTCCCGATATGTGGCTTGGCATCGTATAGAATCGAAGGGTCTGCGCCAAACTTTACAAACGTGTTAAGAACTTCTTTGTTACGGCCTTCTTTGTCCTTAACAAGGGTGTTAAGCTTGCCGTCGGAAAACGTACCTGCGCCGCCTTCTCCGAACAAAACGTTGGAGTTCTCGTTTAAAGGTCCGCCGTTCCAGAAATTCTCCACATCACGTTTACGCATATCAACGGGAAAGCCTCTTTCAAGAATCAGCGGTTTATAGCCGTTTTTGGCGAGTAAATATGCCGCAAAAAGACCACATGGACCGTCACCCACTATAATGGGGCGATGTCTCATGGGTTGTTTGCCCGTAATATTGAATTTATACTCAACCGGTTTGTAGAGGCTTACGTTATTGTTCTTGAGCCGTCTTAATACACTTTCCTCGTGTCGCACCTTACAGGATACACTTAAGACAAAGAAAACGTCAGGACGCTTTCTGGCATCCACAGACCGTTTCTCTATCTCGTACGAAATAAGGTCCTCGGGGAGAATCTGCAAGGTTGCAAGAAGTTTCCTTACAAGTTCTTTTTCAGTATAGCCCGGTTTAAGTTTTAACTGATTGACAATTAACAATGCTGACTCCTTGTTTACTGCGAAGCATTCTTGCCGGCAATGGCGCCGGTGGAAAATGCCCATTGAAGGTTGTATCCCCCACAGATACCGTCAACGTCCACTAATTCACCTGTTATAAAAAGTCCTTTATGCAGTTTGGACTCAAGGTTGTCGGCTAGTTCGGAAATTAACACACCGCCGCCGGTAACCTGCGATTTATCGAATCCGTTAACGCCCACAGCCTTAACTGTAAACTCCTGCATGTACAAAACCGCATCAACAATCGCTTCTTTGTCACAGTCACGCACTAAGGCTGACGGCTTTAGACCGCACATCTTTATAATCTCCATATTAAGCTTCTTGTTAAGAAAACCGGTAAAAAAATTCTCAACTGTCTGATTCTCATGTAAAAGAAGCTTGGACATAACAAAATTCTTTAAATCTTCCTGTTCAAAGCCCGGAAGTAAGTTCAAAGCAATGGTAACATTTCTTTTTTCATCAAGACATTTTGCAACGCAGTGACTCACCTGAAAAGAAACAATACCGGAAAGACCGTAATCGGTAAAAAGAATCTCTCCCGCCTGCTTCATAATAAGTTCTTCATCTTTAAAGAGATAAAGCTCACACTCGTCTCTTACACCGCTTAAAGCCTTAAAATTGGCTCCTTCGCATTTAATCTGTGTAAGTGCAGGATATAATTTGGTAACTGTATGACCAAGGCTTTTAAGTAAATCATAGCCGTTTGCGCTTTCTTTGGCAGAAAGTCCCGCCTTACCGCCGCAAGCCATTATTACGCTGTCAAAAGAAAAACTATCTCCACCATCGGTCTTCACTGTAAAGCCCTCTTTTTCAGCTTTAACTTCCGTAACAAGGCAATCTGTACGGACATCGATATCAGTCTCATCAATTGCGCATCTGATTACATCAAGAACAGCGGAAGCCTGCTCGCATGCGGGATAATAGTAGCCGTTTTTGTCCTTAATAAGCAGTCCGAGACTTGTAAAAAACATGCAAAGGTCTTTGTTCGAGTAGTTATTAAGTACATGCTCCACAAAAGAAACATCATCGGTGTAATAACATTCCGGCTTCATGTATGCATTGGTAAAGTTACAGCGACCGTTGCCGGTTACCAAAATCTTTTTGCCGATACGGTCCTTTCTTTCAAAGACAGTAACATCCGCACCGTTCTTTTTGGCATATAAAGCGGCTATAAGTCCGCTTGCTCCTCCTCCGACTATTCCGACTTTTTTCATAGGCTTCCTCATCTGATTAAATGAAAACGTTCCAAAATTTTGACAAGCTTCCTGCCTCCCGGGAACCTTGAGAGTTCCTCGGCAGAAACGGAACGGGTCAAAAGCATTATCAGGCCATAAATTATTGCGCCCACTATAATGCTGAGTATAATCTTAATTCTTGAAAAACCTTTGTTGCACAAAACATAATCCAGTAAAAATATGACTACGCCCATAACCAGCGAAGATATAAGAGGCATTCCGAAAATCTTTGCAAAATCCAATCTGCATCTTAATATCTTCATAATGGCTCTCACATTCAAAATACACATCACAAGTGCGAAAACATTATTGGAAAGGGCTACTGCGTAAACCTTTAAATCAGTTGTAAAAAGAAGCAATGTCATTAATGACAGGTGAATGGCCATTGCAATAAGAGCATGTTTGATAGGTACATATAAATGACTCATGCCCTGTAAAATATATCCTGTTATGGACGAAAGCGAAAACAATATTATTCCCACCGAGCCTATTCTTAACAGGGTAGGCGCGACCTCATCCGTAGTTGAAAAAAGAAGGTACATAACCGAAGGCGCAAGTGCCGCAAGTCCAATTGCTGCAGGGATAGCCACCATCATGGTAATTCTGATAACGCTCTTTACTTTTCTGGTAACTATGTCATATTCTTTTTTCTTAACATGTCCTGAAAGAGTGGGCACAGTCGCCATACCCATGGCAGAAGAAAGTGCCAGCACAACGGAAACAAGCACCATGTATTTACCGGAATATATACCCCAGTTGGCAGTCTTTAAATCCGCAAATCCCTTTATATCCATAACTTTGTTGTGAATAAAATGATCGCAGAATCCCGAAACTGTAGTCACGGAAGAACTGATAACGATAGGAATAATGGTAAGTATAACAGCCCTGTATATGGAGAAAGAACTGTCTATAACCGTAGTCTGGTCTTTATAAATATTACGCTTAAATCTTCTGCTTCCCGCTTTGTACATGAGCAACATGAAAAGCAAAGCAAGAACAGCACCCGCCACGCAGCCCGAAATGGCGCCTGCGGCACCGTATGAATATTTGTACTGTTCATTGTGCAGAAGCATGCCTACCTTGGTGCCATATTTGGCCAAAAAGTAAGATGCTCCGATTCCCACACCCACAACGGCTATCTGCTCGATAACCTGAGAAATGGCAGTAGGAACCATGGTACCCATACCCTGATAATAGCCTCTGAAAACTGACAGCACACACACTACAATAAGTGTAGGTGAAATCATGCGAAGAGCAAGGTAACTCATAGGTTCGCCGAAAGCATTGGCAAGCTGATTACTGAAAAAGAAAACTACAAAAGAAGAAATAACACCCATGAAAATAGAGAACTTCAAGGCGCATTTAAATATTTTATCCGCGTTTTTGTATTCGCCTTTGCTGACCTTGGCGGATACAAGTTTTGATAAAGCTACCGGTATTCCGTATGCTGAAATAGTATAAAAAATCTGATATATATCAAATGCAGTGGCATAATAACCGTTACCGGTATTTCCGATAATATATGCCAGGGGGATACGCTTAAACAAGCCAAGAAGGCGTACAAGCACGCCTGCTATGGCCAAAATACTCCCCTGCACTATAAAGTTGTTGTTCGATTTGTGTCTTGTACCCTTAGTATCCATTAATTCTCTCTTGTAATGTTTAAAGCCTGCAAAACGGCTTCCTGTTTACCTTCCATAACCGTTCTTTCTTCGTCGGTCATATGGTCGTAACCGATTAAATGAAGAAGACTGTGTGTTATCAAAAATGCTATTTCTCTTTTAAAAGAATGTCCGTACTCCTCTGCCTGAGCATGGGCTCTCTCAAGTGATATCATTATATCACCGAGTATAAGTTCTTTTGTATCCGGATCGAAATAATCGGGAGAACCTTCCTCCACCATGGAAAAATCACCTGCTGACGGAAAGTCAATTGCAGGAAATGACAAAACATCCGTAGCCTTGTCAATCTCTCTGAAATCCCTGTTAATCTCTCGGATAGACTCATCATCCGTAAAGGTTACGTTAAGAGTCACATCCTTAAACGGTACCGATTCCGTCTCCAAAACCTTCTCGGTAAGGCTTCTTATAAGCTCTTCGATATTAAACTCAAACTGCTCTTCTGTTTCGTTCTCAACGTAAAAAGTCATAGTATAAGGTTTCCTTTAACAAAATGTCTTTGATGGCGTTGTAGTCTTTAATACTTAAGTCACAATCAGCCATGTTAGTCTTAAACATGTTTTTGTCTATAAGGGTCTGAATCAGTTCTTTATAATCGATTTTAATCTTTTTATCTTTTTCAAAAAGGCTCATAAGCGTGGCGATTAGTTTGTCTGATATATAAACTATACCGGCTTCTTTGGACAAAGGATTGCCCTCACGCTCAAGATATTCCGTAAGAAGAGCCGAAGCTTCCGGCGGAAATTGATTGGACGATAAAAATCCCTGAAATTCCTCGTCGGAATAGGAATATGCATGCTTAATGCGATGGTAGTATGCACAGTTCTTAACAAGGTTAACGTCACAGCCGATGGCGGCAGCCATTCTTTCGGCAAGATATGCGGTATGTATGGACCTAAAGTACTCTTCTTTGGACTTGTTCTTAAGATTGGAAAGAGCTATGTACTCCTGGTCGTTAACCTCTTGATATTTGTTACGATATTTGTTGGCAACATTGGTGTTAAAGTACTTAAGAACAAAGAACATAACTATGCAGTTAATGACCACATTGGTAATGGGTATAACAAACTGCTCGGCTGTAAGTTCTTCATTTTTAAGAACAACAAAACCTGCAGATTCAAAGATAAAAAGCACAAGATTGGAAATTGCAATGGCGGGCACAACCTTAAAGCTCTTATCGATATCCTGAAACAAAACCGCAGCAATAATGACAGCGGTGAAATATACGTAGTAAGTTATAATATCAGGGTCTTTACACAAAAGAAGTGTCAAAAAAACAAACCCGGAAATTGAATAAAGCGCTATAAAGGTATTGGAAAAAAGAAGCAGCGCCACTCCGATACACAAAAATACCCAGCCTTCTCTGTCAATAAGCGGAAAGAGACAGGATATCAAAAGCCCAACCGCAAACACCAGCAAAAATCTGAAGGGGTGCATCTCGTTGTCATAGTCAAGCTTCTTAAAGGCAAAAGAATAATGACATAACAACACCAGGCCCAAAGAAAAGAACACCGAAAATACACCGTTACGTATTATTTCTCCGACCGGTTTGTCGTATAAAAAAGACATTCCCACCGTTAAAATAAGTGTAGCGATGAATATTGTAATACTTGTGGCCAAAAACCTGTTTCTAACGCTTTTCAAAGTAATTTATTTCCTTTGAGATTTTTTTCGTGCAGCCTTTTCTTCGTAGGTTTCGTAAGCTTTTACTATCTTTTGAACCAAAGGATGTCTTACAACGTCTTTACTGGTTAAATTACAAACTGCTATACCTTCTATCTTGTTAAGAATTTTAATGGCTACGTCAAGGCCGCTTGTTACGTCCTTGGGAAGGTCTTTCTGGGTGGAGTCACCGGTAATAACAACCTTAGAGCCAAAACCGATTCTTGTTAAGAACATCTTCATCTGGGCGGGTGTGGTATTTTGTGCTTCGTCAAGAATAATATAAGCATCATCCAAAGTACGGCCGCGCATATAAGCAAGAGGTGCAACCTCAATCAAGCCCTTTTCCATGTTCTTCTGAAAGCCTTCGGCTCCCATAATCTGATAAAGGGCATCGAAGAGGGGTCTTAAATAAGGGTCTACCTTACTCTGCAAGTCGCCCGGCAAAAATCCAAGCTTCTCTCCCGCTTCAATGGCAGGTCTTGTAAGGATAATCTTGTTAACCTCATTGTTTTTAAATGCAGTAATCGCCAAAGCCATGGCAAGATAGGTCTTACCTGTACCGGCGGGACCTATTCCGAATACCACCATGTTTTTCTTCATGGCTTCCACGTATTCCTTCTGACCTATGGTCTTGGGCTTTATGGGCTTGCCGCTTACGGTGTGGCAGATAACTTCTTTGTCGAGAACGGAAATCTCGGCTTCCTTGTTTTCTTTGGCCAGAGTAAGGGCATAATCAACTTTTTGTTCTTCCAAATCGTCGTCCTTTCCCACGGTTGAGACAATCTGTCTCATTAAAGAAGCGGCGCTTGAAACATCCCGCTCATCACCGGATATAATAAGGCTCCCGTTTCTGTTGACAATGGAAACATTCAGTTCTTTTTCAATTTTTTCAAGATATTTATCGTTTTGTCCGAAAAGAGTACGTAACTCTTCGCCGGTAAAATCAATTGCCTTTTCCATATATTGCCTTTATTTATGGTATGGTTCATGAGCATTTATCTTAAATGCCCTGTAAATCTGTTCAAGTAAAATAACCCTCATTAACTGATGAGGAAAGGTCATGTCTGAGAAACTCAAGGAAAAAGAAGCCATTTTCTTGACCGAATCGTCAATTCCCAAAGAACCGCCTATGACAAAAGCAACCGAACTGACTCCGGAAGTAAAAAGGCTGTCCATCTTACGGGCAAGACCCTCACTGGTAACTTTACTCCCCTCGATTTCAAGGGTAATAAGATAGTCGGAGTCTTTAATCTTGCTCTTGATACGCTCTCCTTCTTTTGACAAAATAAGGTTTTTCTCGGTATCGGAGATCTTGTCCGGAGTTTTCTCATCAGGGACTTCGCAAAACTCTACGGTTGCGTATCTTGAAAGACGCTTCACATATTCGGAGATTGCGTCTCTGTAAAAAGCTTCTTTAATCTTGCCGACACAAATAATCTTAATCTTCATCCAGCACTTCGCTTGCAAAGCGATCTACTACATAATATGCAAAACCGGGTTCAAGGTCTGAGAAATTGTCTTCAACATCCTTTACGACCGTTTCCGTAAGTTTGATATAGTCAAACTCAAATCCGTCCTCTTCTTTGTAAGTGGGATAAACACCTGACTTTTTGCGGGAACGCACAAAGTCAACTATCTTTTGAACAAGTGCTTTTTCCTCATCAGCCTTTGATTTAAGTTTGGAAGCCTTCACGGATGAAAAAATACCGCTTAACAGGAAAATTAAAAACAGTGCTCCCATAACCGCTGTGGTGAGGGTAGAGGAAAAACCTGCAGGAAGCGAAATAATCTTAAGTGCATTAAGTACCACAAAAGCCACACCCAATACTCCTATAAGTATAAGAGACATGGCGCCTGATTTGTGCTCGCTGTAGGAATCCTGCACGGATTTGTATTTGGGAATAAGTGCGCCCTGTTTTAAGTTGGCAAGCATATCCGCACGTTCTTCCTCCGAAAGTTCAGGGAAATATGTATTCATAGCGCTTTCAACCTGCTCTTCGGCAGCATTGTACTCATCGCTGAACTCAAAAGAATCTTCGTTTTCGGTATCTTCAAGGCTGTCTACAAGGGCTGTCTTACAGTCGGGACACACCTTTACACCTTCAACATATTCAAGTTTACAATTGGGACACCAGGGCATAGTCTTGTCTCCTTATGAAAAATTTTGATACAAGGACCTAAGTCCTTGTATCAATAAAAGTTAGCGTAATCCTCTTAAATATTCATCGATGCCCTTGGCAGCGTTTTTGCCTGCTCCCATG
>JAEEGL016831715.1_pt1 | contig 17528 bp, 12 predicted proteins | sample 9134231 | NCBI WGS metagenome assembly JAEEGL01 (sample SAMN16246548, study PRJNA631951) | gut metagenome | biome: gut microbiome; feature: rumen; material: fiber-attached | host: Bos | place: Iran: Karaj | collected 2018-10 | reverse complement strand
GAATCACTCCACGAAGTTCCTCTTATTGCAAACCTGATCGACCGCAAGCGTCTTTACGAAATGAACCGCGTAATTTCTGATACTGCAGAGTACGGATGTTACCTCTTCAGCCGCGTTGCCGCTCCAATGATGGCAAAGGACCTTATGCCAAAGCTCCACACAGACGTTATTGGTAAGGGCCTCGACGCAAAGGACAATGCTGTAAACAACGCAGAGCTCGTTGCAGTAAACGCAGAAATCCGCGAGCATCCAATTGAGGTTGTTGGTCGCAAGCTCCGCGCATATATGACAGCGATGAAGCCACTTTTGTAGGAAATAAATAAAAAATATGTATACACCAAAACGGGCCCCCGCCCGAGGATTTGTTCATCTTCGCCTACAAATCCTCGGGCGGGGGTCGTTTTGGTATTAGAAGAACTTTCAGTTTATTTACTAAAAATATGTTTTCTTATATAATGAAATTATGGCTTTGGTTGAATTACAAAACGTTTCAAAAATCTATCAGATGGATACTGTTCAGGTAAAGGCAGTAAACAACGCTTCATTCAAAATTAACGAAGGTGATTTCTGCGCAATTTCAGGACCTTCTGGTTCAGGAAAATCTACACTTCTGAATATTATAGGTCTTACAGATCTTCCATCAAGCGGTTCTGTAATTCTCAACGGAATTGACATTTACAAAAACATTGACCTTAAAAAACAGGATCACATTCCGCTTTCAATCGATTCAAAACTTACTGATTTACGCCGTGGATTTTTGGGATTTATTTTCCAGACATTCAACCTGGTTCCTGTTTTAAATGTATACGAAAATATTGAACTTCCGCTGCACCTTGGAACTTCTCCGGCTGTAGAAAAAATGTCTTCAAAAGAACAGACTGAATGGGTTACCTTTTTAATAGAAACTGTTGGCCTTACAGAATGGAAAAAACATAAGCCAAGTGAATTAAGCGGCGGACAGCGACAGAGAGTTGCAATTGCACGCGCACTCGTAACAAAATGTCCTATAATTCTTGCAGATGAACCTACTGCAAATCTGGACTCTAAAAACGGAGACCAGATTCTTGAATTAATGCAGAAGCTTAACAAAGAATTTAAAACAACATTCATCTTTTCTACACATGATGCAAAAATTGTTTCAATGTCTAATCATGTAATTAAGATTCACGATGGAATTGTTGACCAGGCATAAATAAACAATGTCGTAAACACATTGCTTATTTTACGCATTTTTGTTTTGCAAAAATCTGCTCAAATCTAAAAATATATAATGCAACTAAGACTTTTGCATAAAAAATTAATAATTCATATTAATAGAAATAATAGAACCGAACATTATCTTGCGGTTTGTAAAATCCTTATCGTAACTCATACCGATAATATTCTTCCACTGACCGTGTCTGAAAATATTTGAAATATAAAAGGCTCCGGCTACAAGTCCGTTATTGGTTGAAAAATTATGCCCCCAGTCTAATCCAAACTTTAAGTTTTTATCGCGGCCCATTCGTCTTAATCCAAATTCTACAGCAATCTTATGATTATGAATTTCTGATTCCTTGTGCATGTTCGGATCAAAAACATACTGATATTCTGCTGCAATTCCTATATTTGGATCAAAAGAATCTATAAGCTTATAAAATCCGCCGGTTCCAATAATATAGTCAATATTTCCTTCATCAACAGTACTAAAGTCCTGTAAACGGAACTGTCCCTGACCATAAAAGTCAATACCAAAAATAGTACGCTTTGTTTCAAGACCGATAATCGGGTGCATCCAGTAACCAAATCTTGCATCTTTTAATTCACGTTCTTTTTTTTCAGTTTCGGTTTCAACTTCTTCTATTTGTTCAATTTCGGTACCGGCTTCTTCCTGTGAAGAAGATGCTGTATTACCAATAACTGCAGGCTTATCTACAGTTTCGGCTTCCTTCTTTGTTTCTTCATACGCATAAGTTCGAGCAAAAATATTTATTGCCTGATTAAATATCGTAAACTCGAGCGAGGTAGCATAAGACATATACTTCCAGGAAACATTTCCGGTAAGCTTATCAAAATCATACATGGCCATTGCAGTATAGGTTCCGCTTGTCCATGGAATTTTAAGCTGGAAAACGGCATGGTTATTTGTAATTTCCAGAACATTTGTATAAGAAGGACCTACATAAGGAAGACCGTATGTATTAGTTCCTGATCCGAATAAGTCGCCGTTATTAAACAATATAGGATAACCCCAGGAAAAACTTCTTTTTCCTGCAGTAACGAAAATTAAATCTTTAATTAAATAATCAAAATATAAAGTGTTTAATTCAATTGCAAATTTATTGGAAAGTGAAGTTGTAAAACTACCATTAATACTTAAATCCTTGCTGGCGCGTGCAGAAAGATAAAGTGTATTGGAAATTAAGAAAACTCCTCCACCGTCCCAATCATCCTGATCAAAATCATAATTTACAAAGCCGCCAAAATCTGCATTAAGCGAACCTGTTAATGTAAGGGACTTGAACAAATCAGAATCTGTAATTTTGCCATTCTGTCCATCGTCTTCGGAAGTAACTGCTTCTTCAACATCTTCTGATTCATTAAAAAGATTTGCCAGATAAGCAAAATCATCATCGTCGGAAGGATCTTCTGCTTCGGACTCAAAGACTTCCGCACCAAAATCATCAATAATTGAAGCATGTTCATGTATGCTTTCTGAATTATCCTCTTCCGATTCAAAACCAAAAGCTTCTTCATCAGAAGAAGCTTTTATAGAGTTATCGTCTGCATTTTGTGCAAAAATAAAAATGCCTGAACACAAAAATGCAGAAAGAAAGATACACCTTTTTTTATTTAATTTCATTTAACGCTCATCATCTCAAGATAAGGTTTTGTATACACAACATCCTTTACTTTTGAAAAATCAGGATTTGTGATTGTTACTTGAGTTTTTTCATATTGTACCTTATTTCCAATCTTTTTTCCACGCAGATTATCCTGAATCAGCATAGAAACCGGAATAGAATATTTTCTGCTTCCAGAATTTACAGACTGGTAAGAAGGAATTGCTGTAGTACGAAGCTTCTGTCCACTTAAACTGTAGTCTTCCTTCATTCTTACAAGACCATCATCCTTTGTAACCCACAGTTTAATCATAGGATAATCTGCATCCATAGTTTTTGAGCTTAATGTAAATAATACGCAAGAAAGCTTTCCAAGTAAAACTTCTTCAGTTGAATCAATTTTATAATCAGTATAATAACGCTGAGGAGTAAAGTCTGAAGTATTTGCATTTGTATTCTGGAATTTATCTTTTGCACTTGTAAAAGTAAAACGATTATCTGCAGGATCATAAAACCAGATATTATTATCAAACTGAAGGTATCCCTTTCCCTTTTCTTTTGATGGCGCTGTAATTAAAATTGTCCATTTTGCACCTTTATCGCGGCGGTAAAGAATAGCTTCTGTTACAGACTGTCCTTCTCCAGGAACATCCTGAACGATTGTATAATTTGCTTTAAAATCTGTTTCATAAAAGGCTGTATTATCCTGAGCCTGCTTTAATAATGCATCATAATCGATTGACTGTGCAAAACAAAAAGCTGAAGAAAAAAGTAATACTGTAGAAATAACAATAGTCTTAATTTTCATTTCGTCACCTCGTTAAAATTCATTTATTCGGTAACAGCTAGAGCCTTACAAGGCATTATTCTAACTGATTTCTTGACAGCAAACAAAACAGCAGCCGCTGTAGTTACACAAATAGTCAAAGAAAATGTCAAAAAGCGCAAAAAACTTACTATTGGCGCTAAAGTTCCGTTAGTCAGGAACAAATCAAATGCCGGAATGAATGATAAATTCAGGTTTCTGGAAATTAATACAAGAATTAAAGAAAGAATAAAACCGCCTATACAACCAGAAAAAATAAGAAGAACGGTTTCTACAAGAATCATTAAAGAAAGCTTTCCCCTCTTCATTCCTATAGCTTTATAAATTCCAATTTCGTTTATTCTCTTCATAATAATTACGCGGAATGTACTAGCAACTCCAACAACAATTATTACAATCAGCATTACGATAATAAAGGCAGAAACAAGATTCATTGCATCTATAACGACCTTTAAAGATTCAAGATTTGCATCCAGCTTTATAAGTGCATAAACAGGATTAAAATTATCATCTTCATCATAATATTCAATTTCAGACTGAGAACTAAAGAAATCATATTTATCTTCTACAATCGGGAACATATTAAATGATTTTTCAAGCTCTTTCTGATAATTTGCAATCTGTTTTGCTGAAGGTTCACCGTTTTTTAATGTTATACAGATTCTGTTGCTCCAGTTAAGCGGATATTTATCTGCTGTTTTCAAAAAATCTATATCCATATAGCTTGTATACATCCCGAAGAAAGATGAATCTACGAAAATTCCTTTAACAATAACTTCGAGAGTATCTGTTGCGCCTTCACGGTTTGTCAAAAGGAAAGTAACGGAATCGCCGCAATGAACAGCAAGTGTGTCTGCAATCTTTTCAGAAATTAAAATTCCGTTTGTGCCTTTTAAATTTTCTGCACTTCCCTCTTTGTAGTTCAAGGTCTTAAAAATATCAGCCTCTGCATCAAAATCTACGCCTTTTGCCATTCTAAGCCGAACTTCCATTCCTTCAAAATACAGAGCCGCATAAATAGGGTCAAAATTATAACGTTCAACTACAAGATCATTAGGAAAAACTGATTTTACGAGCGCTAAATTTTCTTCTCCGTTAAACTGATTGTTATAATAATCGCCGCCTACAAACTGAAAATCTCCGCCGTAATAAACTTTTGCCTTGTATTTAAGCGAAGAAATCATTCCGGTAATTACAGACTGCGTAAATAAAGAAATTGCAACTCCAAAAATACAGACAATAAACAGGGAACGATATTGTTTTCTTCTATAAACTAATGAGCGCAATCCCATCTTTATAGCATCTTTCATTATCTTACCCCCATCATTGCTTTAACAGGGCTTACTTTTAATGCAGTAACAACCGGATATGCCCAGCCAATTACTCCAAGAAGAATTACAAGACCAATCTGTTTAAGAATATTTGAAAATGTTATAAAGATTTTTAAATCTTTTGAACCGAATAACTGAACTAAGAAGCTGTTTGTAAAGGAAATATGAGCACCAGTTAAAATACGGGTAAGAATGAAGCCCATTAAAATACCAATTATTCCGCTTGTAATAGTCATCATAAAAGTCTCTGCAAGAAGCTGTGTAGAAATGAATCTTTTTTTGGCACCAATTGCACGCAGCGTTCCAATTTCATTTGTACGGTCAAGAACCTTAATTACGAGCGAATTTGCAACGACAATAAAGCCTGCAATTAAAAGAATAAAAATTCCTATATTAAAAATTAATCTTAACCAGTACAGATACAATGCTGAGCTTCCTGCGGCGTGGCGCCAGTCTGCGGCTTCTACAGGCCAGCCATTTTTGCGGAAAATCCTATTAAATTTATTGATTGTCGCTTTAGCTTTTTTAGGATTCTCAAGACATACTAAAAGGAAATTCCAGGAATTACTATATTCATAATCTTCTGTAATTTCTTCAACTGCAAATGTTTCTTCCGGTTCCGGCAGCTCTTCTTCAAAAATGGCATCAGAATCTTCTGCATCATCAAATAAAGTAGTCCAGTCCAGATCATCATCCAAAAGACTGGTTTTTTCTGCAGAAAGATTTTCTACAGCAGATGAAGAGGAAGAACCTAAATCAAGAAGAGAACGCAGGGTTGCGGCATCTACAAGTGCAAAGCGTGAAAAGATTTCGTTGTCAGTTCTGTAATCAAGCACAGCTGTTACAGGAACCGCACGGATTCTGAAATATGAACCGTCTGAATAAGAAAACTGAACGACGTCACCAACTTTAACGCCCCATTTTTCTGCAACGACTTCGGGCATCATAATTCCCTTTTCGCCGTCTACAAATGTATGACCTTCTATAATTTTAATGGAAGACATGGCTTCCAGATAATCGTCGCCGTCAATTCCAAAAAGATAAATTGGAGCCATTACATCTTCATATTCCATGCGGACAATACCGGAAATCTGACCAAGAATTGCCTTGGTATCTGAATTTTCCTTTACCGTCTGATAAACTTCCGTATAAGGAACAAGATTTTCTATTTCTGAAAATTTACCTGTAAAAGGATTTTCGTCTCCAAAAAGACTGTATTGAACTCCGTTTTTAGGTCTGATTAGAACATCACCTGTAAAGCTTGAAACAAAGCTGTTCTGAACGCCATATTCTGTACTGTCAAAAATTGCATTCGCAATGCAAAAAAGAGTAATTGCAAATGACATGAATAAAATAATTACGATAGAACTTTTTCTGGATATGACATTTCTGTAAGCAAGCTTTAAAATCATTTTATACTTTCCGACTATTCGATTATTATATCTATTGTATAGAATTTAATGATTTTGTTCTATACTATTTATTTTCTCCCATGGAAACAAAAATTTTCATTTATTGACTACAATAATTCTATATGTTAAAATATTTCATTAAAATATCGTTTCCTTATAACTTAAGGAAAGAACTTCAAGGATTATTTAAAATGAAAAAAAATACTGCTTACACAATTGGTGCTGTAATAGTACTGCTTATCTGTGCGTTCTGTTTTGTCGCACTTCCTGCAATCACAAGTTCACCTTCACAAGGAAGCATTCCTGTTTTTGGAAGCTACAATGGACGTGAAATCAAATATGAACAGGATTCTGATCTCTTTAGCGTAATAGCTCAGGACATGAAGATTTATGAATATCAGAATGTACAGATTACTCCAAAAATTCATAAGTCAACTTTCCAAGAAGCATTCCAGACAATCGCCCTTAAATATGCTTATGAAGATTTTGTAAGTTCTACTGGTTATATTGTGCCAAACTCTGTACTTACAAAGAGACTTATTGATGAATATTATTCAGATAACGGAGTATATTCTTCAGAAATCTACAAACAGGTTCCAGACAGCGACAAGATTAAAATCAGAAAGGCAACAGAAGAAACTCTTTATACTTCACGCTTCTATGACGATTTCTTTGGTTCAGATGAACTTGTTGGAACAGATGCTCTTTACGGTATAAAAGAATCTGATGCAGAATTAGACTTCCTTAAAGCTTTTGATTCTGAAAAACGCGGATTCGATATGGCAATTTTTAATTTGAGCGACTTCCCTACAGAAGAAAAAGTAAAATATGCAAAAGACCACAGTTCATCATTTATCGTATATGATCTTTCAATCATTACTGTAAAGGATAAATCTACAGCTCAGACAATTTCTAAGAGACTTGCAAATAACGAAATTACATTTGAAGACGCAATTTCTGAATATGCTACAGAAAAGCCTTTTACAAATACAGAAGGAAAATTCAACGGAAAATATCAGTATCAGCTTGAATTAACTTTGAACGACAAAGCTGATCTCTCAAAGATTTCTGATCTTCCAATTGGAGTTCCTAGTGAAGTTATTCAGACTGTATACGGTTATTCAATTTACAAGCATAATTCATTAAAGACTCAGCCAAATTTTGAAGACGATTCTGTTATCTTTGATATTAATTCATACATTAATAACTATGAAAGAAACTATATTGAAGATTACTTTATTGAAAAAGGAAAAGACTTTGCCGCTAACTCTAAAGGATTGGATTTTGCAGAAGCATGTGCTATTAACGGTGCTGAATATGTTCAGCTTGCTCCATTCCCATTGAACTACGGAAATCTTGAAATTGCAGGAAGATTGAACACAAGCATTGAATCACTTGCTTATGAAGCAAAGGATGAAAACTTCCTTACAACTGCATTCTCACTTTCTATGAATGAGTTCTCTTCTCCAATTTTAGCTGGCGACAGTATTATCGTTTTGAAGTATACAACAGAAGAAAAAGCTGATGATTCAACATTTGCAATTTCTGCTTTACAGAATTACGATTCATCAGATATAAACAATACTATTTTCAAGAGCGATAAATTTAAGAATAACTTTGGTGAAGTTTACAACAAATATTTCACTGCAAATTAATTAATTTGGAAAATATGATTGATCAACAAAAGCCCTGCCTCGTACAAGCGAAACAGGGCTTTTCTGTTTCTTACAGGGAAAGATTTCTTTATTCAAAATACGATCCTCAAAAAAATATAATTAATCTGATTAATAATCTTGAGGTTCTGGAAGGAACAATTTTTTTAATTTTTTCACCCTGCCTCTTCTACGGACTTGAAGACTTAAAAAACAAATTAAAAAATAACTGCTTAATTTTTGCCTGCGAAAAAGATGAACTCTTATATAATTTTTCAAAAGAAAATTCTGCTTCAAATAAAAATGAAATTCCATTTTTAAACGGTGCAGAACTTTTAAAACTTCCTGAAAAAATTAATGAACTTTGCAAATCGGGAAAATATAAAAGAATTGTCCGTATTGATTTTTCTACTGGAATACAATTCTATCAGGAATTTTACAATAAACTGGAAGAAAGCTGCAAAAACATTATTCAAACCTTCTGGAAAAATCGCGTTACTTTAATTAAGTTCGGAAGAAAATACTGTTCCAATCTTTTTAAAAATTTAAAACTTTTACCGGAAACAACTCCTATCGAAGCGTATTTTAATTCAATCGAAAAACCGATTATTGTTTTTGGAGCCGGCGAAAGTATAGATTATTATTTTGAAAAAAACTCGGATTTAGACTTTTCTGATTTTTTCATTCTTTGCGCCGATACAGCTTTACGTCCGCTTTTAGACAGAAAAATTAAAGTAGACGGAGTTTTTATAGAAGAAGCCCAAAGCGTTATTTTAAAAGCCTTTATAGGCTGCAGCGCAGAAAAAAATGATTTTCACATTTTTGCAGGTTTATCTTCGGCATCGCAATTATCGAACACGTTTCCTCAAAAAAATATTTCCTATTTTTCAACTGAATTTACCGACTTACATATTTTCCAGACACTTAAAAACAATAACTGTCTGCCGCCGCAGAATCCTCCATTTGGTTCTGTAGGACTAACAAGTGTTTATTATGCACTTAAATTCAGAAAGAATGAAAATATTCCGGTTTATGTCTGCGGCCTTGATTTTTCATTTTCTGTTGGAAAAACACATGCAAAATCAACTCTTGCAAATATTCTCAGGCTGCAGTCTTCTACAAGAATTAATAATATTCAGAATATTGCTTCTTCTTTCAGCTACGGAAACTCGTATGAATCTGGAAAAGATAATAAAAAAATAATTTCAACTCCTACCCTGCTTTCTTATGCACAAAGCTTTAATGCATTTTTCTCTTCTGAAAAAAATCTTTTTGACTGTTCAGAAAAAGGAATTAAACTTCAGATTGAACAGAAATTTCCGGAAAGTCTTTCGCATGAAAAAACAGATGAAAAAATAATTGAAGCTTCCGGCACAGAAAGTTTTTCACAGAAAAACGATTATTCAAAAATTAATAAAATAATTCAGAATGAAAAAAATGAACTTAGTGAATTATTAAATCTTCTTACAAAAAAATCAGAATTATCCGAAGAGGAACTAAAAAATAAAATTGAAAAGCTCGCCGCTGAAAAAGAATATCTTTATCTTTATTTCCCGGACGGCTACTGTTTTTCTTACAATCAGTCTTTCTTGAACCGTCTGAGAACACAAATAGATTTCTTCCTTAAAATAATGTAAGGCTAAGAATCCTCATTTTCCTTTAAAACAGCAAGGAATGCACTCTGAGGAAGTTCAACATCACCAATCATCTTCATGCGCTTTTTTCCTTCCTTCTGCTTTTCCAAAAGCTTTCTTTTACGGGTAATATCACCGCCGTAACATTTTGCAAGAACGTCTTTACGAACAGGATTTACAGTTTCTCGTGCAATAATCTGTCCGCCAATTGCACCTTGAATTGCAACCTTAAACTGCTGGCGTGCAATTTCTCCCTTTAAGCGTTCACAAACTTTTCTTGCCCTGTCAACAGCATTCTGACGGAAAGTAAGAAGAGAAAGCGCATCCACAGGTTTACTGTTTATAAGAATATCTACTTTTACAAGGTCTGTAGGTCTGTAACCAATAACTTCATAATCAAAAGAAGCATAACCGCGGCTATAACTTTTCAGGCGGTCATAAAAATCAAAGAGAACTTCAGAAAGAGGCATTTCATAAGTAAGCTCAACACGTTTTTCATCAAGATACTGCATGTTTGTCTGAACGCCGCGTTTTTCGGTACACAGAGAAATAATTGAACCAAGATACTCGGCTGGAGTAATAATAGATGCCTTTATATAAGGTTCTTCTGCATCGTGAATTCTTCCCTGAGGATATTCAGATGGATTATCTATGTAAGTTTCCTCGCCGCTTGATAAATGAAGCTTGTATCTAACGGAAGGTGCCGTAAAAATAACTGCCTGATCAAAATCGCGTTCAAGACGTTCCTGAATAATTTCCAGATGAAGAAGTCCTAAAAAGCCGCAGCGGAAGCCGTTTCCCAAGGCAATCGAATTATCTTTTTCAAAAATAAGGCTGGCATCGTTAAGCTTAAGCTTTTCCATACTTTCTTTTAACTCTTCATAATCATTAGAGTCCATTGGATAAATTGAAGAATAAACAACCGGCTTTACTTCCTTAAAACCAGGTAAAGGTTCGCTTACAGGATCGTTTGCAAGAGTAATTGTATCGCCGACTTTTACATCACTTACAGTTTTTACGCCCGAAATTATATAACCAACATCTCCTGCTTCCAAAACGCCGGTTTCTTCATAATTGATTTTAAATATTCCTATCTGTTCTACTTTATAATCTGTACCACTTGCCATCATGCGAATCATATCGCCGGTTTTAATTTTTCCTTCCATTACACGAACATGGACAATAACTCCACGATAAGCATCATAATGACAGTCAAAAATAAGAGCAGCAGCTTTTCCATTTGGATCGCCAGTTGGAGCCGGAAATTTTGTTACGATAGCTTCCATAAGCTCATCAATTCCTTCGCCTGTTTTTGCAGAGACACACATAGCATCCTGCGAATCCAGACCAAGTTCTTTATCTATCTGATTTTTGCAGGAAGGAATGTCGGCCGAAGCGAGATCAATCTTATTAATTACCGGAACCATTGTTAAATCATGTTCCAGCGCCATATACATATTTGAAACAGTCTGGCTCTCTACACCCTGAGTTGCATCAATTAATAAAAGTGCACCTTCGCAGGAAGCAATAGCACGGGAAACTTCATAAGAAAAGTCCACATGGCCCGGAGTATCAACGAAATTCAATTCGTAATCGTGACCGTCTTTTGCATGATACGGAATTGTTACGGCCTGGCTTTTTATTGTAATTCCGCGCTCGCGTTCAATATCCATATTATCAAGAATCTGATTAACCATTTTGCGGTCATCAATAATTTTAGCTTTCTGAATAAGTCTGTCGGATAAAGTAGATTTTCCGTGATCAATGTGAGCAACTATACAAAAATTTCTTTTATATTTCATTTCAGTCATAATTCATCCTTGCGGCAAAAAGCCAGATTAAAAAATATATGGACTATCCAATTGAGTCTGCATTACCATTCCCACATCCAAAAAGCCCTTTACTTTTCTTTTTGCATAAATCTGAGCATACAGCATGCCGTTAGTTTTATCAATCTGAATAGCACTAATTGTAATTACATCATCATTAGAAAAATGAAGCTCTTCTGCAGAAGTATTTTTCATAACATCTTTAACAACAAATGTTCTTCTATTAAGTTCATCTGCACTTGCAAGTTTCATTCCAAAAAGCGGATAAAAAGCATTGGAAATATAATCCGATTGATAAATGCTTTCTACAGGATTTTCCGGCCGCTCATCAAGATATACATTTACGCTTTCCGGAATAAAATTTTCTCCGTCTTTTTTATCATAATCAAAAGTTAAAATAGTTCCAGGTTCATAAGAAAGCATTAAATATTGAAAATCTTCAAGGCTTGTGATTGGCTTTCCGGAAACAGCCTTTATAACATCACCTTCTTTTAATCCGGCAAGATGCGATGGAGTTCCCGGCATTACATATAAAACTTCAAGTCCTGATTTATTTGATTTACTTTTAAATGTTTTTCCAAAAGCACCGATCCATGGATGTATAATTTGATTTTCATTGTATAAAGCTGCAAGCTCCTGCTTTAAATATTCTACAGGAATTGCAAAATTTAATCCCTGATACTGAAGCATGCCTGCAAAAATAATTGCCTGAACATTCATATTTTCGTCAATTAACGGCCCGCCTGAATTTCCTGAATTAACTGCAGCATCTATCTGAAAAACATTTCCGAGCGTAAGAAGTTTTCTGTCCGAAGAAGAAACAATTCCTGAAGTTAAAGTTCCTTCAAGTCCTACAGGAGAACCGATTGCAAGAACTCTGTCGCCAACCGAAAGTTCACTGCTGCTTCCAAGGTTCAAAACATAATTTGGTTCCAGTTCAACCTTTAATAAAGCCAAATCAAGCATTTTATCATATCCGACAACCTTTGCCGGAATTTTTGTATCCATGTCTTCAAAAAGCTTTATATAAAGTCTTGAATAACCTTCGTAATCAGGATTTACCATTGAATCTATAACATGATAATTTGTTACAAGATAGCCACGCTCATCAATAAAAAATCCGGAACCAATTATAATATCTGCATAACCTGCACCATATCTAATTTTTACGCCCCTATCCACCCAGATAGTTGCAGTAGCATTTACACAGTCTGCAATTTTAGCAGGTGCCTTATTATTTTTTGCCGCAGGCAAATTCTGCAGAATACCGTTCTGAATAATTTTTTCTGTTTCGGCCTCTAAAGGAAAATTCAAAGCCTTTAAAGAAACTGCATATCTGTTTGCTTCAAAATATTTTTTTTCTTCAATTGAATCCTTCATCAGGCTGCGGACTCTTTCCTCACATTCATCTATTACATCTTTGTTTCCAAGAAGATTGGCACGCCACAAAGCATACACGGCTTTGTCTTCCATATAATCATGAATTCTTTCAATTTCGAGATTTGCTATATCGTTATCGGAAAAATCAGGAATTTGAACAACAGACTTCGGCTGTTTTACAGAACTGCAGGATAAAACAACAGAAGCAAGAAGTAATGTAAAAATACCTGATATTATCTTTTTTTTCATAAATGTATGTATACCTTAAATATTTTTTTTCGTGCAGTTATTCTGTTACGCTTTCACCAGGTTCTGCAGTTTGTTCTGCATCAGAATCTTTATCCTTTTTTTCATCAGGAATATAAGAATCCGGTTTAATCATGCAGAAATAATTCTGAGAAATTCTTATAACCGAAAAGCGGTGTTCTTTGGTCTGGAGAATATGAACCTGTCCCTGTTCAAGTCCGTTCGGATAATTATTTTTTACAAATTCTTCATCCTCCGGAGAGCCTTTTTCGTCGAGCCAGTAGAAGTTTTCGTTTGCGCCAGCAACAACCATTACTTCTTTTTCTTCAGAATTATCCTCGCCGGCAAGAGTACATTTTACAGGATTAGAATTAATGCTTTGAACATTTGCAAGTAAAAGCCCGTTTGAATTAAAGAAAATTGCTTCTTCTTTTAAAAGGCCGTCAGCTTCAAGCGGATACCTTATATACTGACATTCCGGAATTCCATTGTCGTCGTTATCCCACAAAGTTATTTTTCCATTTTTATCAAGATACTGCTCAGAAAATTCTGCATTTGTATTTGCATTGGAATCTATTGCAATTTTCTTAAGATAAATACTTTCGCTGGAAAAAGCAGGACCAAAAATATCTTCTATAAAAGAATTGCTGTCTGTAAAAATTTTATTTCCATATTCATCAAAAACTGAATCATAGAATTCCGAGGTTTCAAAATAACCGTCATTATTATAATCTACATAACGAATAAACGGCATTCCTTTGGAAAAGTCACAGTAAGCATAATTAAAATCACCCACATAATGTCGAGCAAAAAGTAAGTTTCCATCCTGGCTTGTAAAAACGACTCTTGCATTCTCACGTTCAGAAACAGTAACTTCTACAGCCGAAGCTTTTTTTGTAAATTCAAAATCCTTAGAAAATTCAAATTCAGAATTTATATATGGAATATAAAACGAAACGCCAAATCTGGAGAAAACAGGTTCAATTATAAATTCATAAGGTTTTAATTCATAATCGCCCTGTAAAAAATTGAATGTTAAATTTGTATCGGAAAAACCAATTTTAGAAACGAGCGGATATTCAGAGAAACAAATCTGTGTGCTGTTTCCGTCCAAATACATAAGATTTGGAAGACCAAAATCACAAATTGCAAACTGCTCTAAAAGCCCGTCATTATTTCTGTCATACTTTATGTCCGAAGGACGTCCTGTTTCATAAGAAATTATAAGCTCGCTTATAAGATTGCAGTCTTCATCAATTGAAATTACGCCGTTAAAATTTGCAAGCAGTTCTGCCATTGCCTGTCTGCTATCTTCCTCAGTAAGAAGGAAGCACAAGCTTGCAAGATTTTCAAAAGAAATATTTGAACCGGTTGCATTTACAAAAAAATCAAAAGCCTGCATCTGAGAATACAAACCGGTCTTCAAGGCAAGAATAGCAAGCAAAGGAGACTTTGTCTGATTTTTTGCATCGATTGCTTTTACCAGACGAAGCTGCTCTTCACCCTCGGCAAAAAATGCTGCAAGAATTTCCATATCAAGCATATTTCCGGAATAATCTGGAAGATTAGCAATATAAGAAGAAGCAACAGTTTTTACGAGTGAAGGAATCCTGTATTTCTGATTCTGGCGTTCAGCCCTGCTTAAAAATTCATATTCAAATAAAAAGAAAATATTCGGAAAGCGTTCATCTGCAGGATAAACTCTGCGCGCACTGTTTATGCGCTGTCTTGCAGCATTCAAAGAATCTTCGGTTCCAATGCGGTAATAATTCTTAATTCTTATAAATTCTGCATCGGCAGAAAAAAGCGCTTCTCCATCATCAAGCACTTTTAATGAATCGTAATACTTTCCTGTATCGCTTAATAAATCTGCATAAAGAATTCTTGCGCCGGTTTTTGAATATCCGCTCCAGTTATTTTTCTGGAACGCGCTTTCAATTATTGGAAGCACCTCAAAAATCTTATATTCAGATTTAATCATTGCAGCTGCCTGAACGTAAAGCAAATCAGAAATTGAATCATCATAACTAAGTCCAAGCGACGCCTGATTCAAAGCATTTTTGTAGTCACCTGCGTAAAGGCAGTTTTCTGCATTTTTCAAACAGCGCAAGGCAGTATTCTTATTTGCGGTAGCAGCCGAATTCTGAGAAAAAGCTAAATATGAAAAAGATGAAATTATAAGAAATAAAGTTACTTTTAATATTTTATTTTTCATTTTTTACGACCCAATCATTATATCCTAAAAAACTTGCAGCAATACATACAATTTCTCCTGTCTGAACATTCAGAATAAGAGGAATTAATTCTCTATGCTCCTGCAAAACATGCCAGTCAGAAAAAATATCCCTAACCTTTTTTAAAGAACCATCGGCGGCAGCAATAGTATCACCAGAAGAAACATTTCGCACGCAAAACGGCATTTTTACTGAACATGACAATAAATTATCATTTATATAAATTTTACCTTCCAAAACGTTCAAAGTTCCAAAAGGAAAATTAAATAAACCATCTTCTTCTATTATATCAAAAAAAACTAAATCAGTATGCTTTTTTACAGCTTTTTTTACCAAAACTTCATTATTTTTTATAATTATTTCATAGCCCGCAAAGAATTTTCTTACAGTTTTAGTATTATTAAGCTCTTCGCACAGTTCCTGTAAAAATGAATCGGGAACACGGCAGGAAATTCCGGCTTCGTTGAACTTTTGCAAAATAAGGCGCTTAGTAATTGCAGGAAAACTTTTGCAGGAAGAAAAACAACTGCTTAAAGAATCTTCCTCCGCGCAAGTTTCTTTATTGCCGGCACAATTATTAACTGCATATGAAATAAAAGCCGCATCTTCCAATGCTTTTTTCTGCCCGGAAAGTAAAGCCGCTTCCCATCCGGGAAAATTCTCTTTTAAAAACGGAACAAGAGAAAGCCTTATTTTATTTCTTAAATAATTCTGATTATTATTTGTAGAATCAGTTCTCCATTCCTGATTTTTGCCATTCAAATACGCTTCAATTTCACTCCGCTCAAAAGACAAAAGCGGGCGGATAAATTTCTGCCTTTTCTGTTTAATTCCGCATAAACCGTCTACGCCCGCACCCTGCAAAAAACGCATAAGAAGAGTTTCCAGCTGATCATTTTTATTATGAGCAAGACACAAAAAATCAAGTTCATTATCCAAAATAAATTTTTCAAATGCCTCATACCGCAAAAATCTTGCAGCTTCTTCAATGCCGCCTTTACGGACTTCACTTAATTCTGCAACCTGCTTTTCTTCAAAAGTAACGCATTCATAATTTACAGAAAAACCTTTTTCCTGTAATTCGCGGCATAAATGCTCAACAAAAACAGCATCGCCTTCGGTCTCAGCCTTCTGTCTTATATTATGATTGATTGTAATTACATAAAGCGGAATTGAATAATTTTTTAAAACGCTGCATAAAGAAAGCAAAAGACTTACAGAATCAGCACCGCCAGAAACAGCCGCACCAATTTTTAATTTATCAGAAAACTGAACACCGCAAGTCAATAAAGATTTTTCAACTTTCTTTTCAAATTCACACAACATTATTTAAATATTCTACCATAAAAAGGCTCATAAAAAAAGGCTGCAAAAATGCAGCCTCTTAATAAATTATTTCCGTAAAAATCAGAAGCCGGAATGTGCAGATAACTGCAAACCGGCGTCATCAGTTTTAGCGTGCAGGAGCAACAGTTACTAAAGGAAGTTCAGCATCTGTAAGAACTTCAACATTCTTTGGAAGTTCAAGATCCTTTACACGCAAAGCTTCACTTACATTAATTTTAGAAATGTCAGCTGTAATTGTTTCCGGCAAATCTGCAATGCAAGCCTTGATTTTAATTTCGTTGTTGCGTTCTTTCTTAAAACCACCCTTAAGAACACCTGCTGGAGTTCCCTGATAGTGAATCTTAATTTTTGTAACGAGTTTCTGATCTGCATCTGGTGCAAAGAAATCAGCGTGCAAAACTTTGTCAGTACGAATGTTATACTCAGTATCCTTAATAAGAGAAAGATAGTCTTTTCCATCAAGGTTCAAATTAACAGAAGTTGTAGGAGTAATAGATCTCCAAACCTTGTTAAACTCAACTTCATCCACATCGATAGAAGTAGCCTCGCCCTTTGCATTGTACAAAACAGCAGGGATACGTCCTTCTTTGCGAAGATTTTTAGCAGCCGATTTACCTGTTACAGTACGGATTTTAGCATTGATTGTCTGCTTACTCATTTTCTTAAAGCTCCTTATATCCTTATAAAATGTTAAAGAATATTATCAAATTTACAGAGTTTATTCAAGAAGATAGTTAGGGCAAGAGGCATACAGGCAGTCGCCTTCCGCTGTTCCGCTTGCGCTCCATACTTTGCTTCGCAAAGTACGCCTTCCG
>JAEEGL015721724.1_pt1 | contig 17528 bp, 13 predicted proteins | sample 9134231 | NCBI WGS metagenome assembly JAEEGL01 (sample SAMN16246548, study PRJNA631951) | gut metagenome | biome: gut microbiome; feature: rumen; material: fiber-attached | host: Bos | place: Iran: Karaj | collected 2018-10 | reverse complement strand
TTCGATCAACGGCAACACCCAGACCTTCGTTCCCAAAAAGGCCATCGGTCAGTGCTGGAACGCTACTATCGGTATTAAGTACATCTTCAACTAATTCTTAAAGAATAAGACAATATTATGAAACTTAAATATTTTATTTCGTTTATTGCGTTGGTCGGCTTGTTGGCAAGTTGCTCTGAAGAAGATACGATGACCCTGCTCAATGAGATTCAGGTTTCATCATCCTATGTGAGCATTGACGAAGCCGGCGGTTCCAACACGATTACTTTGAATGCCAGCGAAGCCTGGTCGTTTGACGCTGAGGAACTTCCCGCATGGCTGGCTGTCGAGCCGATGACTGGCGGTGCCGGCGAAACAAAGGTAACCTTTACCGCTCCTGCTGCTCCTGACGGCCGCACTGCCGTTCTGCACATCGCTTGTGCCGACAAGAAGCAGACCATCAACGTGATCCAGGGCCTGGCAACCGTTAGCGACGCCACTTGCTCCCAGGTCAATGAAGGTCCCGAGAGCAAGACCTACCGTGTGACCGGTACCGTGGACCGTATTATCAACACCACCTATGGCAACTGGTACATTAAAGACGAAACCGGTGAGGTTTACATCTATGGTACTCTGGATGCTAAAGGTCAAACCAAGAACTTCCTGAGCCTGGGCCTGGAGGTGGGCGATATCGTTACCATCGAGGGTCCCAAGCAGATTTATAACGGTACTGTAGAGCTCGTTGATGTCACAGTCATCAACATCCAGAAGTCGTTGGTTAAGGTCGAGGGTTATGACCCTGAGGATGCCACTATCCCCGTTGAGGGTGGCAATGTCTCGGTCAACCTGACCTGCAAGACCAACAACGGCATCTCGGTAGAGATTCCTGAAGAAGCCAAGGATTGGCTGGGCATCGTGTCCATCAGTGGTGGTGCTGAACCCGTTGTAACCTTCCGCGCCAATGCCAATGCCGGTGGTGACCGCAGCGCTAATGTAGTCTTCAAGACTACCGACGACAGTGGTAAGGAATACACGGCCCAGGCCGAGATTTTCCAGAAGGGTTCAATTGTTGAAATGAACATTGCCGATTTCCTTAACGAACCTTTCGAAGATAACAGCACTCCCTACCGCATCACCGGTGTCATCACGAGTGTGGCAAACGCCTCTTATGGTAATGTCTATATCCGTGACTGGTCGGGTGAGGTATATGTTTACGGTATTGGTGCTAAGGGCGACTTTGAGGCTGCTGGCCTGAAGGTTGGTGACGTCGTTACTCTGGTGGGCAAGCGTGGCCAGTACAAGGGAACCGACCAGTTGATGAACACTTCGCTTGAGAGCTTCATCCCGGTGACTCCCATCACGATTGACGAGTTCCTGGAGCAGGAGGATGATCCCAACGTTTATTACATGTTGACCGGTGAAATCGTCAGTGTGGATAACCCGACCTATGGCAACCTGTATCTGGAGGATGAGACCAATCAGGTTTATGTCTATGGCTGCTATCCCGGTTGGGGTGCAACTGGCGACAATCGCAAGTTCTGGCTGGAGACTGCTGGCATCGAAGTGGGAGACCAACTGAGTGTGATTGGTGTCAAGAAAACCTTTAATGGCACTCCCCAGTTGTCCAATGGTATCTATTTCTCGCACCAGAAGGCTCAGTAATGGGTATTTGAAAGTATTTTTCTGAGTCCAATTATTAAGCGCAACAACATTCAATCATGAATTTGACGGGGAGCGACCCATGTGGCCGCTCCTCATTTTTCCGTGAGGATTCTTGAGAGTGGATATATATTTTGGGAAAAAAGACGGGTAACTCAGAAATATGATGTATATTTGCCAAAATAAACTGATAAAACCTCTAAATTTGACCGAGAAATGAAAAAAAATTCAACACTCTTCCTTGTTTTGTCGTTGCTGCTAATGATGATGCCGTTATGTGCTATAGGCCAGACGGCGACGGCAAATGGCGACGTGAACGATGACAGTATCGTGAACATTGCTGATGTAACCACATTGATTGACTACCTGCTATACGGCGACGAATCAGTTCTAAATCTTGAGAATGCCGACTGCAACCGGGATGGTGGCGTGAATATTGCCGATGTGACGACACTGATTGATTATCTGTTGTACGGCGAATGGCCCGCCAGCGTTGAATCAACCTGTGCCGAGGTGATTGCAGGTCCCGTGGGCAAAATATATCGTGTTACAGGCACAGTAACCAGAATTCTCAACACCAAGTATGGCAACTGGTTTTTAGCCGATGAGACAGGTGAAATCTATATTTACGGCACATTAGATGCCAATGGCCAGCCGAAGAACTTCTTGAGTCTGGGCATCGAGGAAGGTGACATCGTTACTGTCAGTGGTCCCAAGCAGGTTTATAATGATCAGGTTGAACTGGTTGACGTCACTGTCCTCAATATCAGGAAGGCGCCAATCAAGGTCAACAGCATTGTCCCTGAGGCAATCCCCATGGAAGGTGGTAATGTGGCTGTGAATTTGGCTTGCAGAACTGCTAATGGCGTTTCGTTTGCGCTTCCTGATGAGGCTATGGATTGGCTGTCGATCGTTTCGATTACAGGTGGTGCCGAGCCAGTGGTTACCTTCCGAGCCAGTGCCAATCCAGGCGGTGACCGCAGCGCAACGATAACGTTCAAGACTACTGATGCTGACGGCAAGGAATATACCGACCAGGCTACAATCTATCAGCTGGGCTCAATCATCGATTGTACCGTTAACGAATTCCTCGAGGCTCCCGTTAGCGATGTGCGATATCGCATAACTGGTGTGGTGGCTTGGAAGGAAGTTAATGGTTACACCGTTCAAATCCGTGACTGGTCAAACTCGGTTTACGTATCTTGCTCCGATGACAACGGTGACCCAATGGCTGGTGGCCTCAAGTTGGGTGATATCGTGACCTTTGTGGGAAAGCAAAAGGATTACATGGGGAGTCCCCAAATGAGTGATATAGTTATTGAGAATATAATACCAGTAACCCCAGTTACCGTGAGCGAGTTCTTGGAAAAGGAGGAAGATCCTAACACCTATTACATGCTGACTGGTACTATTACCGAAATTGTCAATACGACCTTTGGCAACCTGTATCTCCAGGACGAGACAGGGCAGGTTTATATCTATGGCACTTATCCTGGATGGGGAGCTACTGGCGACAACCGCAAGTACTTGTTGGAGATCGTCGGCATTGGTGTCGGTGACCAGTTGAGTGTCATCGGTGTCAGGGGTTCCTATAGAGAGACTCCACAAATGTCGAATGGTATCTACTTTTCCCATTCTTACAACTATGGTTTTTAAAAACGAAGTATTGTCCTGGATTTTTTAGACATAAAGCCTAAAATGATACGCAGATTGATTTTTACACTGTTATTATTGGCGATGTTGCCGTGGCAAGCAATGGCGGCCGGTCGTGACACCTACACGGTGATTGTGTCGCTCGACGGCTTGCGTTGGGACTATCTGGATGCCTATGATGTGCCGTTCTTGAACCAACTTGCGCGTGAGGGCGTCAAGGCGGTGATGCAACCCTCGTTCCCCAGCAAGACCTTCCCGAACCATTATACCTTGGCAACGGGCCTTGTGCCTGACCACCACGGTATCATCACCAACACCTTTTGGGACCGTGAACGTGGTGTTGAGTTCTCGCTCGGAAACAAGGAAACACGTAGCAAGGGCTATTATTATGGCGGAGACCCCGTGTGGTTGACAGCCAAACGCCAAGGCGTGAAAACGGCAACGGTCTTTTGGGTGGGCAGTGATGTGGCTATCCAAGGCGAGCACCCTACCTACTGGCGAGACTATCAGACCGAGCAGATCGATTTTCCTGGTCGTGTTGATGAAGTCATCAGATTGCTCAGCCTGCCTGAAGAGAAACGGCCTCACCTGGTTATGGCCTATTTCGAGGAACCAGACCGCAGCGGACACGATTATGGCCCCGTGAACCGTCAGACAAGACGGGCGATGGAATATCTGGACTCGCTGCTGAGCATGATGTGGGTACGCATCCAGATGCTGCCCATCGGTTCTCAGGTCAACCTCATCATTACCGGTGACCATGGCATGACCAGTGTGGATCCCAAGCGCTTTATCAACATCAACGATTATCTGCCGCAGCGGTGGGTGGAGCGTGCTTGCAACGACTATCCCACGCTCATCTATGCCAGCAGGGAGCAATACATTGACTCCATCTATAATGCTCTACAGGGCGTGGACCATATCCGCGTCTGGAAGCGGGGAGAGCTGCCAACCTATCTGAATTACGGCACCAATCCCAACATGGGCGATGTCATTGTCCTGCCCGATGTGGGATGGCTCTTTGCCTACAAACCCAGCAAGAAACAGCGCGGTAGTCACGGCTTTGACCACACGGCTGCCGACATGCAGGTGGGCTTCCGTGCCATTGGCCCCGACTTCAAGGTGGGCTACGAGAAGCCCGATCGTTTCCGCAACGTGTGCGTGTATCCGTTGTTGTGCCATCTGCTGGGCGTCACCCCGTCGCCCAACGACGGCTCACTCGACGAGGTTGCCGACATGCTGCGCTAGCCTTGCGCCTGTATTGAAAAATCAACCGTTTGGCAGCATTGGGCATCGCCCAATGCTGCCAAAATGCTATAAAATGGTGCTAATCGGCAGATTGGAATAAAAATATTTGTTCAATCTCTGAGATATCATTACATTTGTGGGGTTGGATAAAGCAGAAGAATTATTGAAATGAATCCAAGTATAGCAATCAACTATTTCAAGAGGATATATGGCGAGGTGACCAAGTTGTCGCGCCTCACGGGATATAGCCGTTTCTATCACCTGTGGGATTATTTGACGGCGTTTGTGCGTCACGGTGCCCACATCGACCAGTACATCGCGGGTGGTTTCTGGGCCTACAGCAACCCTAAGCGCAGCAAGTGCCTGACGCATTATCGTCGCCTTGCGCTGGAGAAGATGTACAATCGTCCTGCTGATGTCCATTATTTCAAGAATAAGCCTGAATTTAACCGTTTTTTCAGCGACTTTGTCCATCGGGGCTGGCTCTGGGCCAAGGAATCGACGTTTGAAGAGTTCAAGCAGTTCATGGCCCGTTATCAGACTGTTATTGTCAAGCCGATGGACGGCAAGCAGGGTGCCGGAATCCGCAAGATGGACTATGTGGCCGATGAAGCGGAATTGCGTCGCATTTTTGACGCATTGGTCACCGAGGATGTCATTGTCGAGGAACTGATTGCCCAACATCCTGACATGGTGTTCGGCAACAAGTCGGTCAATACCATCAGGGTGCTCACAGCATGCCGGCCCAATGGCACCGCGTGCATCATGAAGGCGTTTCTGCGTGCCGGGGTGGGGGATACGTTGGTAGACAACACTGCCACGGGCGGATACTACTACGAAGTGGACTTGGCGAACGGTATAGTGTCATCGGAGGGCATTTCCAAGGATGGCACGCGTGTTTTCATCCACCCCCAGACAGATATCGTGATGCTGGGATTCAAGGTGCCCTTGTGGGATGAAGTGGTCAAGATGTGTATTGCTGCTGCCCAGCGACTGCCGCAGATGGCACTCGTTGGCTGGGATGTCGCTATTTCGCAAGACCATGTCCAACTGATCGAGGGAAACAACAGCGCTGACTACATTGGCTATGAGTTTGTGGGCAGCAATGGCTACTTCGAGAAAATCAAAGCATTCATGGAGGAAAAGTAGGGATACAAAAAAAGGGCAAGTGAGCTACAGCGCGCCGCTACAACCTCGTTACCCTTGCTCCGGTCAAGGCCTGGGGGATTGGGAGGGAGCTGGCCGTGTAGGACTTACCCGGCTGCAAAGGTACTGCTTTTTCACAAACTGACAAGATTTTTCAGCGAAAATATTTTGCCTCAGCTGCTAAGCAACTGAGGTAGTGTGGTTTGGCGATTTTACTTTCCTTAGCTGTTGCGTTTGTTATACACGCGTGAGAGTATCTCGGGTGTCCTGTCGCCGAATAGCGGTCCATTGCTCAGCAGGTGAGTGGACAAGCCGCCATAGGTGAGATTGAGCTCAATGAGAATGGGCTCGCCGTCAGGGCCGATGGCAAAATCCCATGAAATGAGTCGTGTTGCTGACGCCATGCGGCAGGCTGTTTCCTGAATGATTTCGCGGCAACGCTCATAGCCCACAACTTTGAAGCCCTTGAAGACGGTACCTTGGGGATGCTGGGTGCAGATGCGTCCGTCGGTGTAGTGGCCATGCTCTTTTAAGGTGCCGTCCTCGTCGTTGATGCCGCAGAAGACGCCTCCACTGCTGCCATTGTCCACATGTGACCCGCCGGCTCCCATCCTCAACAACGAGGACAGGATAATGGTCTTACCGTCGAGGAAGAGTGACATCATGCGCAGGGTGTTGACGCTGCTGGGATGGATGTTGCTCAAGGTTTCGTGTTGCTTGACCACTTCTTGAATGATGACATTGTCATTCTTGCCGAGCCACTGGGTGAACTTGTTGTCGGGAGTGACTGTGAAATCAAAAAACTTGACGCCAAACCCGCCGCCTGACATGAGTGTCTCCTTGGCAATCACTTTTTCGGCTTGGTGGCACAATTCCATAGCCTGGTCAAGGGAGATTACGTGATAATCCTTATCGAAGTACTCGCCGTTCATTTTCCTGAAGATGGTCAAAGGCCTTTTAACGTCAGGAAAATAGATGTCATAGAGGTTCTTGTCATCGAGTGCTTCGCAGCGGCGCGGGTCGGTGAAAAAAGTATCAATCTCAGAGTAGTAGATGGTGTCGGGAATGTAATACTTCAACTGTTCCTTGTTCTCGCAGCCTGTATTGTAAAACGCAAACCAGTCCATCTCCTTGCGCACATTGCGGTATTGGTCCCAGAACGAGAGAATATCCTGTTTCTGGTCGGCAGTCAAGGGTGTCGATCGTTTCCTGAAAACCCTCAGTTCCCGATTCGCATTCCTGCGTCTCATCAACTTGATATAATCATGAGTATACAAGCGGAGCAGTCGGTCGCGAAAGCCAATGCGTATAGCGTCTATTCGTCTCATTTGGTCGGTTATTAAGATGATTGCTTGTCGTTTACTGTTTGCAAAGGTAATACAATTTGGCAAATGGCGATGATATGCAGGCATTTTTACTGCATGGGCGCATGTTGGTCAAGACGGTTACCATGCAGGTAATGTTTTGTCTCACGAGCGATAACGCCACTCAGCAGCAACAAGGATATAAGGTTCGGAATTGCCATGAGGGCGTTCATGCAGTCGGCGGCATTCCACACAATGTCAAGGCTGACGATACTTCCCACAAACACCATAGCGACAAACAGGATGCGGTAGCCCAGCATCCAGCGTTTGCCCTTGAGATACTCTACAGCACGCTCGCCGTAGTAGCACCATCCTAGGATGGTGGTAAAGGCAAACGTCAGCAGGCCGAAGGACAACAACGGCGTGCCCACGTATGGAATCTTGGAAAACGCAGCCTTGGTCAGAGCGGCACCATCAGCACTGTTGATGTCGGGGTGGGCAATGATGGAACTTACAATCACCAGCCCGGTGAAAGCACAGATGACAACCGTATCCCAAAAAGTGCCTGTCGAGGAAACGAGCGCCTGACGTACGGGGTTGCGTGTTTGGGCTGCTGCAGCCACGATGGGAGCTGAGCCCAATCCCGACTCGTTGCTGAACAGACCTCGAGAGATACCCATGCGGGCAGCCACAATGACAGTGGTTCCCACAAAGCCCCCGCCAGCGGCCTGGGGCGTGAAGGCCGACTCGCAAATCAGTTTGATGGCGGGCCAGACGTATTGTCCGTTAGCAAACAGGATATAGATGCACCCCAACACATAGAAAAATGCCATGAAAGGCACAAGTGCACTGCACACACGTGCAATGCTCTTGATGCCACCCAACAGCACGAGGGCCGTCAGCAGGCAAACGCCGCCGCCGGTTAGCCAAGTGGGTATGCTATAGGATTCGTAGGCAATGGTCGAGATGGCGTTGGCCTGTACCGTGTTTCCGATTCCAAACGACGCCAGTGCGGTGAACAGCGCAAACAGCACGCCTAGCCATTTCCAGCCCAGGCCGCGCTCCAGGGCATACATGGGGCCGCCGAGCATGCGTCCGTCATCGGCTTTGACGCGGTACTTGATGGCAAGCAGTCCCTCGCTATACTTGGTGGCGATGCCAAACACGCCTGACAGCCAGCACCACAGCACGGCGCCGGGACCGCCTAGGGCCACTGCTGTTGCCACACCCACGATGTTGCCTGTTCCAATCGTTGCCGCAAGCGCCGTGGCCAGTGCGCCAAACTGTGAGACATCACCTGTGGAACCTTTGTCTTTGCTTATGGATAAGCGAATGGCGGTCAGTAGCTTGCGTTGTGGAACACCCAAGCGAAAGGTGAGGTAAATGTGTGTTCCCAGCAGCAATATGATCATGGGCCACCCCCATAGGTAGCCGCTCAGTGTCGCAAAAAAGTCATTTATGGTTTCCATCATGAAAGGTCATTAATTAAGGTTGAGAATGCAAAGATAATGATTTTTTATCATATCTCTTTTCTTTGACTCCATGCTTTTGTCTGATTTATGTAGATTTTGTATACTTCACAGGCCATTGGGTGGACGGCTTTCGTTCATTGAAACAGGGTGTTGTTAATAACTTTTTGTGGATTGACATTCTTTTTAAGGTAATATTGATGTAACGCTTTGGAATTATTTGGCTAAATTTGCGCAAATTTAGGTGTACTATATTATTATCATATAAACTATTATCAAACAAAACAAGCGTATGAAGAAATTTACATTATTCATGTTGAGTTTGGCTGTTGCTGTTAGTGCAATGGCCGGTGTGGCTTCTCGTGGCGATGCATTCCGCCCCTTTACGAAGCCGGCAACGGTGAAGACGACGTCTCGTGTGGATGTAATCACCGAGCAGCCTGAAGGCACCCTGGTGAACTACTTGCGCAGCGGCGAGTATCTGCTCTCAAGCCTCTATGGCTATGACACGGATTATCAGAGCGGCCGCGTCAAGGTGGTCTATGCCGAAGATGGTCACACGGTTTATATCCAGGACATCCTGTGCTATGGTGAGGGTACCGGCGTTTGGGTGGTCGGCGAATTGAGTGATGACGGCCTGTTGATTTCGGTCCCCCTGGGACAATACATTGCCTATAACTCGGATTATGGCTATGGTGTGGTTCTGGCTTGGGGCTCGACCGACGTCATTGATTTGGGTGACGGCTTCTACTGGCTCGAATTCTATGCCGATGACCGCGTAGAGGAGGTAGTTTACTCCATCGACCCTGTGACTGGCACCATCACCATGTTGGATAGTGAGGGTAGTGTAGACAACCCTTATCCTTACAACTGCGTGGCAACGGGCCTGTGTGGTCTCTGGAGCGATGATGGCTCGGTGGCTACTATCGAGTGGGGCTCGACTTGGACTAAGCTTGGCGATGCTGTTCCTGCTGTTCCCGCCAATCCTGAGGCTATTGAGTTCTTTGATAGCGGTGAAGAGGAGGGCTACACCCGCTTCGACTTCAATATCAATTTGGTTGACATTGACGGCAACCCGCTGATTTCCGACTACTTGACCTACAGCATCTTCACCGACGACGATGAGCTGTTCACCTTTGACTATGACACCTATGGCCTGAACAACGGCTTTGAGACTGATATGACCGAGATTCCTTATGGATTCAGCGGTTATGACTTCTATCTGCGTCGCGTTTACTTCTATCGTACCAATACGGGTGATAACCCCATGTTCACCTGGCGCATCGGTATCCAGTTGAACTATACCGTAGATGGCGTGACCAACAAGTCTGACATCGTTTATCTGAATGTCTATGACCATCCCAGCGCAGTCAATGAGCTTAATGATGGCAAGGCCGTGGCAGACGTTCGCTATTACAACCTGTCTGGCCAGCAGATAGAACAGCCCAGTGGCTTGACCATTAAGGTGACCACTTACAGTGACGGCACCACGACAGCCACAAAGGTTATCAAATAATGGTATTAAAGCACCGCTGACACCGTGAAGTGATTTCGGTGTTGAAAAAACAGGAGCGCTTGGCTTAGCCGGGCGCTCCTTTTTTTTGCAACGTGTTAAAATGGGGATATTGGCGGTAAATCCACGTCCCGCCTTATTCGGTTTATCTCTATATCAGATTGATTAGAACAGCAGTTTGATGTTTTCGGTCATCATCTTGACAGACATGGCAAGCAGAATGATACCGAAGAACTTGCGTGAAAACATCATGCCGCCTTCGCCCAGCAGTTTCTGTATTTTGTTGGTGCTCTTGATGACGACATATACCCATATCATGTTGATGGCTAGTCCGATAAATATGTTGATGTCGTCATACATCGCCTTGAGCGAGATGAGTGTCGTCAGCACACCCGCACCCGCGATGAGAGGGAACACCATCGGCACCATGGTCGCACCTTTGTTGGGCGTGTTGTTTTTGAAAATCTCCACGTCAAGAATCATCTCCAAAGCCATCAGGAACATCAAGAAACCACCTGCCGTGGCAAACGAATTGATATTGCAGTTAAAGATGTTCAGCAGCCAGTAACCGCCATAGTAGAATCCTATCATCAGCAGGGTGGAGTAGAGCGTCGCTTTGGTAGCGTCCACATGCCGCCCTTTTTCTCTTAACTGTAGGATAATGGGTATAGAGCCAACGATGTCGATGATACTGAGCAATACTAGTGTCGCGCTAAGAATCTGAGTGAAATTGAGAGTTCCCATATTAGTGTTCTGTTTTTTCAAGCTATCTGTGCTGCAAAGGTAGTCATATTTTTTCACTTCCCCATCGGTTGAATGGCTTATTCATCATCAGGTACGCAATAGGCTCCTTGGCGCGCAAGTTGATGAACGTTAATGGAGAGACTGTCGCACTCGTCAAGCAGCGGGTTGAGTGAGGTGGGGTGCATGGCTCCCGAAAGGATTAACCGGTCAAAATGGTACAGCTCCCGCAATTTCTTGACGCTGCCGTGAAATCTTTTGGTCACGATAACCTCTTCAACGGTCAGCGGGCTGGATGAGGTCATGTGTTTCCACTTGCCACTGCCCACAGCCACCATGCGGTGGCCCATCAGGTGGGCATAAGGTGGCTTGAATAGGGCTCCGTCAAGGTGCAGGGCATCGCTGTCGTTGTCGATGAACTGCAGCTGGCCAATATTGTGGCGACTGAGGAATCCTGCGTAATAGCGGGCAAACGAAGCTGAATCGGTATCTTCGTCATCGGGCGTCCATACGTAACCCATGCCGTGGTCATAGTACAGTATAGGTGTTGAGGTAAAGGCGTTGAACACGACAAGGCCTTGCTTGGGCGTGTGGGCATCTACCCATAGCGAGTGAGCCAGCAACAGGGCTGCGACACCGCCTGCTGCAAGCAGATAACGGTAATTGTGGCGGTAAATCCACAGCACAATAAGTATCATCACGGCAAAATAGGCCACTACGCCAACCGTGCTTACATACACGCCGCTCACATGAGACAAGGGGATGGCGTTGACCAGGCTGGCAGCACCTTGAATATAACAGTAGATGACATCAAGCAGCCAGTTCAATACTTGCCATTGCAAGCCTGCCGCCGTGACCATCAGGAACACAGCTCCTAGCATCATAAAGATGGGTAAAACAGGCAGAATGAGCAGGTTGGTCAACACCGACATCAGTGACACGGTGTGGAAGTAATAGGCGCTCAAGGCAATGGTTGCCAGCATGGCAATGGCTGATGTCAATGCAGTGGAGGTCAAATGGTTTACCCATTTGTGCCGGCTCTCCAGCCTCTTGGGCAGGCGGGCAAACAACAATACGGCAGCCACAGTGACGAAACTCAGTTGGAATCCCACACTGTACAAGGCCGAAGGTGTAAATAACAAAATCAGCAGTGCTGACAGTGCTAGCGCGTTGAGTGACACCGACCGGCGGAAGAAAATGAGCGATGCAAATACCATCCCGATCATTATCGTTGCACGCACCACACTGGGCGACAAACCAGTGAACAAGGCAAATGCGGCAACGGCAACCAGGGTGATGATTAGGCGCACTCGTTTCAACCGCAGGTAGTCCAACGGAAACAGCAACCACCAGATGATCAAGGTGATGATGCCGACGTGAAGGCCGCTCAAGGCCAGCACATGCGCCACGCCGGCGGCAGAGAATTCTTGACGGGTGGCTTTGTCGATAACATCGCTGTTTCCCAGTAGCAGGGCAACGACAAACCGCTGAGCACCTGTTGTTAGTCGTGAGTTGAACACCATGAGTTCCAGCCGGTGCCTGATGTTGGCAAGACGCGTCGTCAGGGTAGGGGAATGTCCGATCTTTTTGATTTGACCCAAGGGTAGATGTTGCTGATAGCGGATACCTTGATCACGAAGCAGATAGCCGGCATAGTCCATCTCGCCGGGATTTCCCATCGAACCCACCTCGTCGAGAGCGGCAGGCCAGGCAATAAGGTCGCCAGGCTGCATGGTGTAATCGCAACCGCGTGTCGATACCAGCACGCGGCAATTGGGCAGGTCACTCGCTAGTATGTCCACGGTCAAGCGCATGGAGAAGTCGGTAAACTTCACATCCATGACGCGTCCCGTCAGAACTTTGCCCTCACGTTGCCCTTCGCTCAAGTGCGGTGGACAATCAATGACAGCTGCTAGCCATCCCAGTGCGAGTGCAACGATCGCCAGGGGCAGAATGAAATAGGAGCGCCAGCGCAAACGACCTTGTGGACTTTGCGACAGTGTGTACAGAAATATGTAAATAGCGATGGCGACTATAATGAGTATCGCAGGTGCCACCCAGGTGTGCCAGAACTGATGTGCCAAAATGCCTAGCGCAAAAGGCACAAGAGTGCGCAAAACCGGAATTCTGCTCAATACCGTCTGCGCTTCCATTCTTCCAAGAACCTAAAACCTAAAGCCTAAGATGTCCAAATGCTGTAGGAGTCAAATGCCTGTAACAGCAGCATTTCGATACCGTTTTTAGTGGCTGCGCCATATTGGGCGGATTTTTTCATAAAGACCGTCTCCTCGGGATTATAAATCAGGTCGTAGCACAAGTGTTCCTTGGTCAAGAAACGGTAGGGAAAATCGGGGTACAGGTGGTCGTCAGGATATTTGCCAAGGGGGGTGGCATTGATGATGAGCTTGTGTTCGGCGACCATGGCGCGTGTAATTTCCTCATACACCAGCGTGTGCTCCGACTTGCGGCGGGACACCAGCTGCACATCGATGCCGTTACGTCGCAAGGCCGTGCTCACCGCTTTAGCGGCACCACCAGTGCCCAGTACCATCGCACTTGTGCGCTGTGGCGTCAGGATGCTTGGCAAAGTCTTCTCAAATCCCACCACGTCACTGTTATAACCGCGCAATTCAACAAAGTCGCTGCTCTTGGGACCACGGATGAAACGTATCACGTTCACAGCGCCTATCTGGCGTGCATCGTCATCAAGTGAATCCAGATAGGGGATGACGGCTTCCTTGTAGGGGGCGGTTACGTTAAGGCCATCAAGATTGGGATACTCGGCAATGATTTCCATGAGTTGGCCAATATCTTCTATCTCGAAGTTGACATATTGGGCATCGATATCCTCGGCCAGGAACTTCTGGTTGAAGAAATCACGCGAGAAAGAGTGGACCAGCGGATAGCCGATCAAGCCATAGATATGTTTGCAGGCATGTGGAGATTTCATAATTGTGGTGGTTTTATTATCGCAAAAATAGTCACATTTCTTGTAATTGCCACCGATATGGGTGATTTTTTTGTCCAAAATGCCATTTTTATAGCTATTTTGCCCTCAGTTGCTCTGTGATGAGATAAAAAATAATGTAAAAACAACAAAAATGGCGCCCTGTTATAGAACAAATTTGTAAATTTGCCGTTTAAAACGATATAACCAAATCTGAATACAAGATGAAGTTTTTCACCAAGAACGTCAAAATAGGGCTCACTGTGCTTGTGGGTCTAGCGTTGCTCTACTGGGGCATCAACTATCTGAGAGGTATCAACTTGTTTACACCGGCCAACCGTTATTACACCGAGATCGAGAGCACCGGTGGACTGCTGGAGGCCGCTCCCGTGACTGTTAACGGATTCCAGGTGGGACAGGTGAGGGAGATCAATTACGACTATGGTAAGAACAAAATCACTGTCATGCTGGCATTGGACAAGGAGATGAAAGTGCCTCAGGGCAGTACCATCAATCTCGTCTCAGGACTGATAGGCGGCACTTCGCTAGTGCTCAATCTGGGCGGTGGTGCACCCATGGAGCAAGGCAGTTTCATCCCCACTACCGACGTTCCCAGCATCATGGACAATGTGACTGACAATGTATTGCCCATGGTCACGGACATGCTTCCCAAGGTGGACTCCATTATGAATAATGTCAATGGGCTTACCGGTGACCCCGCTGTGGCTGCCGCTCTCCATCGGCTTGATGCCATCACCCGCCAGGTGCAAGTTAGCGCCCAGCAGCTCACAGCACTCATGAACGGCTTGAACCGTAGCGTTCCAGGCGTGATGACCAACGTCAACGGTATCACCAATAATCTCACTGGTGCTACTGGAAACCTGACTGAATTGTCCGAATCCCTCAAGCAGATTCCGCTCGACGAGACCATCAACAAGCTCAATACCACGCTTGCCAATCTGCAAGCCCTGAGTGAGCAGCTCAATGACAAGAATTCGTCTCTTGGCAAGATATTGAATGATCGGGAACTCTATGATAACGCTAATCATGCTATCGCTAGTCTCGACTCGTTGTTGATGGATATCAAGGCGAATCCAAAACGCTACATTAACGTGAAAGTGTTCTGATGGGCGGTAACAAATTCACACACAGGACCACTCGCGTGGATGGGACAAAAATCCCAAGTCAATAGACCACAAAAATCCCTATTTGGACTCAATCTAAATAGGCTTTTTTTTGAAATTTACCGATTTCGGGATTTACAAATTCAAACCCTTGAATTAACAGCCATTTGCGAGTTTGCTAAAACAAATAGGAAAAAACAAAGAAAACGTTAATGTGTTGATAGTCAGATAGTATGAATTGGTAAAATGGATATGAAAGACATAAAAATGAAACATGGTCCTAAACCTTTGTTTTTCAATAATGTTATGATAAAAATGAGATTTCCAAATTTTTTGAGCACTTTTTTATAAGAAATTATTGACCGAAATTTGTACTGCTAAAAAGCACCTAACAAACCAACCATACTAAGCAAAATATAGAATAATGTATAACGTTGCACAACAGTGGAACCGCTGCCTTGACGTCATCAAGGCTAACCTGCCGACCGAACAGTTCGATGTTTGGTTCGCACCCATTGTTGCCGTTGACTTCGATCAGGAAAACGACCGTGTGACGCTCAGAGTGCCCTCGCAGTTCTTTGTTGAGCAGATTGAGGGACGATATATCACTATCCTTTCGGCTGCCTTGAAAAAGGTGTTTGGCGAGAATGTCAAGCTCACCTATAAATATAATGTGGTGGGCAGCGATGACGCCAGTGCTGTGGAGCAGAATGTGGATAATTCGAGCACCAGGCTCAAGCAGGAACTCAAGATCCGCAAGCCGAGTGTTGCCAATCCCTTTGTACAGGCCGATAGGCAGGAAGACATCGACCCGCAGCTTAATCCGCGCTACACCTTCGAGAATTATTGCAGCAGCATGAGCAATAAGCTCGCTGTGAGCATTGGCCAGGCCATTGCCGAGCACCCTGAGGTCAAAACCTATAACCCCTTGTTTGTCTTTGGTACCACTGGGGTAGGAAAGACTCACCTGTTGCAGGCCATTGGCATCAAGCTCAAGGAAGAGAATCCGCGCATGAGGGTCCTCTATGTCTCCTCGAGGGTATTTGAGAGCCAATATACTACGGCCGTTCAGCAAAAGAAGATCAACGACTTCATCCATTTCTATGAGAGTATCGACGTGCTCCTGCTCGATGACATCCAGTTCTTTGCAGGCAAGCCGGGCACGCAGAATACCTTTTTCCACATCTTCAATCTGCTGCACCAGCACCAGCGTCAGCTCGTGATGTCGAGTGATTGCCGTCCCAGTGACCTCGATGGTATGGAGCCCAGACTGATTTCCCGCTTCAAGTGGGGCATGACAGTGGAATTGGCAAAGCCCGACTTTGAACTGCGGCGCAAGTTCTTGGCCATGAAGGCGGCACAGGACGGATTGCACATCTCGGACGAGGTGATGGATTACATCGCCACCAACGTCACCGACAGCGTGCGTGAACTCGAGGGTGTGATGGTATCGTTGCTGGCTCACGCCACCATGCTCAATCAGGATATTACTATTGACTTGGCTCGCGACATCATTGGCAACACGGTTAGGGTGGCACCCAAGCAGCTCACGTTTGAATATATCGCCGAGACGGTGGCCGACTATTACAACCTGCCCACCGACGTGCTCTATGGCAAGTCTCGCAAACGCGAGATCAGCGATGCCCGTCAGCTGGTGATGTATCTGGCCAAGAAGGAGGCACAGATGTCCTCGACCAGCATTGGCGCCAAGCTTGACCGCACCCATGCCACCGTGCTGCATGCCTGCATCCAGATTGAGCAGCGCATGTCGATCGAGAAAGACTTCTCACGTGAAGTGCAGGCAATTACTGCCAGCTTGACGCAATAACTCAAGTCAAGGAAATCATCAACGTATTGGCATTCGCATTCTTTTCAACAGGAGTGCGGATGCCTTCGTTATACTTGCGTAATTCGTAGTTTGAAAGCAGTGGCTTGTGGATTAGAGCAGCTGCAGGGCAATGTGGGCACAGGCTTCGGCATCGGCCAGTGCGTGATGATGGTGTCGCAGGTCAAAGCCGCAGTAGGCGGCTACGGTGTGCAGCTGGTGGTTAGGCAACTGTTTGAGTTGGCGCTTGGCGGCTACACAGGTGCAAAAGAAAGGGTAGTCGGGATAATCCATCTGATAGCAGCGAAAGACCGCTTTCAGGCAACTCTCGTCAAAGGCCTTGTTGTGGGCAACCAGTGGCAACCCCTTGATGAGCGGCTCAATCTGTGCCCAAACGGTCGGGAATACGGGCGCATCGTCGGTATCCTCATGCCCCAGGCCATGCACGCGCTGGCACCAGTAGTTGTAATAGTTGGGCTCGGGTTGGATGAGGGAGTAAAAGCTGTCCACGATGCGGCCGTTGCGCACCACAACCACTCCCACCGAGCACACGCTGGTGCGCTCACTGTTGGCTGTCTCAAAGTCTATGGCTGCAAAATCCGTCATTCTCACTTTTGCGTCTAATTCAAGGGCAAAATTACTGATTTCATGGGACAAAAAGGTCGCTTTAATGAAAAATCACGGGCGATTTAAACATTTTATCAACAATTCAGTCAAAAAGTGGCGCAAATGAACTTGCCGTATGAGAAATTATGCGTATTTTTGTAAGTTAAACCTAATGTCGTGGCATGCGTGCTAGCCTGGGGCTAAAGTGAGCCTGCAGTGCGGTGCCCGTAACAGATTTAAAACGTAAAAATACAAATGGACAACGATCGAATTCTAGAGATCAACATTGAGAACGAAATGAAGACCAGTTACAT
>JAEEGL013477425.1_pt1 | contig 17528 bp, 19 predicted proteins | sample 9134231 | NCBI WGS metagenome assembly JAEEGL01 (sample SAMN16246548, study PRJNA631951) | gut metagenome | biome: gut microbiome; feature: rumen; material: fiber-attached | host: Bos | place: Iran: Karaj | collected 2018-10 | reverse complement strand
AGGTTCTTAACACCAAAATTAACGTGAAGATTGTTATTGATGCTACGAGTAACATCATAAATCTTCTGTGTCGGAATTCTCTGTTCATTCACCAAATCAATATAAAATTTCTTAGGCTGAATTTCATTCGGAATATCAATGGGTTCATTGTTAAAAAACCCGGCAGTTTTATATCCGTTGTGAAGGATGCCGACGACTTTCTTCCATCCTGCATCCATAAGAATTTGGCAGTTCTTCTTGATTTCATCGACAATCTTTTTAGTACCGATGTCCTCATTGCTATTTTTGGTTTCGAGCAGAATAGCAACTGCATTTTTGTTGTCAGGAATATACCATCCATCAGGCTTATCCGATACACCTTTGATGCCTAACTGATTAAAGGTAGTAATCTGTCCTGTTCCTTGCTGAACACCTTTTTCTTTTTCATTGAAACCAAGAGCAATCTTATCAACATCTCTGACTTCATCTTCAGTTAAAAACTGTGCCATATAATCAAAGTCCTTTCATACAAAATCAGGCAGATATTATCTACCTCTATTATTTTCTCGTCTGCTTTACATTTTTAACAAAGACTCTCGATTGAATAGCTATCTTCTCTTTCTTGTCTTATTTTTTCTTCATCACATTCATCGGCCGCCTCTACGATTGTGGGAGCATTTTCAATATTTCTCTGCGTAACACATGAAATATCATCAATATCCTCAAACCATAAATCATTTTCGTCAATTAATCTTCCGTGACCTTTTGGTAAAGGCGTACCTTTGATAACTTTTTCATATAAACTGGGGACTTTCATACCTTTTGATAAAAATTTTTTTGCATCATCTTTAATACTTTTATAATATTCTTCGGGTATCTTAATTACTAACTCTATATCTGCCATTTTTATTCCTCTTTCAATTTCTTTAACAGGGATCTTCGATTATATAACTTTCTGCTCTTCCCTGTCTTATTTTTTCTTCGGCATATTCTTTCGCTTCGTGATATGTAGAAAAGTCCTGAGGCATTTCTTCTGATTCTTCATCAAAGAATACCGTTACAAATGGTTCCGTCATATTGTTCTCCTATTCTGCAAGTTCGATGTAAAAGTTGCCGCATTCGTCCAGCTTGAGTCTTAATGCTTTGATATATTTATCATAAAACTGCTTTATATCGGATTCTGATGCTTCGATATAGTTTCTGTCATAGACGGTTTTTGCAATTTCATAGCCATTTCTTCCGATAATGCCTTCCTCAATTTCATCTTTGAGAGTCTTTTTTAAGACAAGTTTCTTTAATTTGGTACTCTCTCCACTATGGAAGTCGTCCATAGAGTAATGATAGATCGAGCGAAGCGTTAAAGCTTCTTTTATGTCGTTTCCGCACTTTTTATCTTCATAGAGTACCAGAAAGTTTACATCCGGCAGAGCTGAAATTACTCCCCAGAAGTCTGAATCGGATGAACAGAGGATAAAACTGTCTACGCTTTCGCTATAATGAGCCTTACAGATACCTGCAGTCATTTTAACATCTACTAAGGATTTTCGCTCTGTTACTCTTGAAACTTCTTCATGCTCAATGGGAATATCTAACAGATTTTCGAGATAATCCCAAGCATTAGATGTATGAATGTCGTCAAAAAGGACTATTTTTGCAATTTTGCTTGTTTCTTCGTCTTCCAAGCTCTTTAGAGCCGAGTAGAGCTTAAATGCATCGGAGTTCTCGCAATCCACAACCAGTTGTACCTTTTGTGCCTGATCTATGAATTCATAGATATTCTTCTTTGTACCTTCTGATGCATCTCTATATTTGGTTTTGTCTTTAAATTCTTCCCCGTGCTGTCTATATAATATTGGAAGAAACTTACCGTCGCAATATAAAATATTTCCGCAATTTTCTTCCGGTGTCCAATAAATGTAGTTTTTAAAAGGATAACACGGAAGATTATTCATAAATTTTTCAAATTCTTCTTTATAAATTGTATTTTTCTTTTTGCTTTTAGGAATGACGAAGAGCTCTCTTATGTAGTTCCAATTAAGCCAATCCGGAAAAATGTGTTTACATTTATCAATATTTTCATTTATATACCTGTTAAAATCTTCTATATATTTTTCTGAACGATAATTTGCTTTTATAACTTCTAATCCCCAGCTCCTTAGCTGCTGAATCTCTTCTTTATCAAAATAATCCAATCGGTCGAGGTTTTGGAGATTATTTCGCATTTCCCAATCTGTTTTCTTAAATGTAAGCATTAACTTTGTCCTCAGCCTACACAGGTACCTGATTGTCGTTGCGTCTTTATCTTTTAATAATTCATCGATGATCTGCTGATTATATTCTCCAAAGTGATCCTCAATAACTGTTATATTTATTCCGATTAAATAAGAAATTACGGTTACAAGTTTTGTTGTGGCAATCGTATTATATGTACTATTATACTCCGAAAGATTTGCAAAAGGCCTATAAGTTAAGACTTCACTTTCTTCCGGTTCTTCATTCTCGGGAATAAGAACGTCTTCTATATTTAATTCCTTTAAAATATCCATTTAATTCTCCTTTCATTTAGATTTCTTATATTTTTTATACCATTTTCGTTGTGGTTGGGTTGTATTTCTTTTGGCAGAGGCACGCAACTCTTTTACAACCTTTTGTTTGTTATAAAAAGACATGCCATTCCCGGAGGAACCCTGTATATTTTCCATTTTAATTCTCCTTTCTTGAAATTTAGTCGAGTTCTACCTCTTCTTCTTTCTCCTTTTCTTTTTTAAGGAGTAAGTCATCTATTTTTGTAATAAAATCAGATGCACACTTTCTTATGGTTTCAAGGGAATCCTTCAATTCTCTTACTTCCTTACCTGTAGACCATCCGGCTAAATATCCGAAGGAATACTCGGATGTATCTATACCAAGGTGGGAACAGACAATAAAGGCTACGGACTCTGCTTCTACTTCCTTTTGCTCTTTTGTCTTTTTGTCTACGGGAGAAAGACGATCTCTTGAGTGGAGTGCCTGATGACTTGCTTCGTGGATTAAAGTCTTAATCGTCTGAGCTTCGCTCATACCGGTTTTAATGGCAATTCGGTTTTCTTCCGTATTAAAGTATCCTTTTGCTCCGGATTGAATATCCTCAAATGTAACGGGAACGGGAATAATCTCTTTAAAGGATTCAAGGATCATATCATATCCGTCTACATCAGAGAGAAGTTCCTCTACACCAATACTCGGTAATTCCGGGCCCTCTGTCTGACTTACATCAAATGTGCTGACGGGCTTAAAGGAATTTATCATAACCTCTACTTTCTCGGTTATTTCTTCTCCTGTCTCGTTTATAGAAGTCTTTTCTTTTTCAATCTTAAAAGGTGCGGGAGCGAGGATTCTTATGCCCTTTTCGCCTTTCTTTATGGTTCTGCCCATAGACTTCCAAGCATTAAAAGACTGACACATTGTTGCATCAGGGCGCTGCATCATAATTAGGATCTGATTATTTATTGAATATTTGGGGAGTTTGGAACAAAACTTTAAGTATTCCTTGTAATTATCCCCTTCATATACGTTTAAAACGCCTTCTTCGAGTCTTTTGCTTATATCTTCGAGTTCTGCTTTGCGAGCTTCTCTTGCTGCCTTCGGATCAAAATCGTCTTTATTGAAGTTTTTCATAATATGTCCCCTTTCTTTAAATAAGACCTATACTTATATATGTAAAATTTTCTTGGAAAAAGGTCTTATAGTTAAAGAACTATTCGTCTTTTAGAAAATCGTCGGGGAATGTTTTGGCAATAATGATATTTGCCTTCCTAAGAATTGGATTTGTACCACATTCTTCAACGGGGATTTGCATTCTGGTCTGCGGATCAAACTCATAAAAAGATGTATCCATAACCTTGCCCTTTGAAGTAAATGTATATCTTAACTGCTCGTGACCGATATCGAATTCCATGTTCGGAAAGAGCTTTCCGTTATGATTTCTTACATAGATTACGGGAGTGAGCAAAATGTCTTTTTGCTTTAGGGTTTCATTATATTTATCTGCAATGGGCATAAGAACGCTTAATGTCTTATTACCCTTTTTATCGTGTTCTCTTGATTTTATCTTATACATATCTAATCCTCTAAAAGTGCCTTGCAAGAGCCATACGGAGAGAGACAAGGCAAATTATTCTCTGGTGGGAAATAACGAATGTTTGTTTTTCGGGTATATAACCCTAAATTAAATGGGAAACCCCATATTAATCTCAATTAAATTCCTTTTTTATGGTGATAGAAGTATTCCAAAAATCTGCAATATGACGTACTGTTTTTCTTATAAAAATCAGTTTCAAAGACCTTTCTATAATCTCCGGTCTTATATGCCAAAATAAAGGTTTTAAGGAAGTTTATATTAAAATAAGTATAGCGTATTTTTTCTTTCTTAAACAAGTCTTTATAGAATGTTAAAGCAGCTTCCATATTATCTCCTAAATAAAAAAGGTGAGGGGCTTTTTAGGGCCCCTCGTAACTATGAGAACATTTGAAACCAATAGGGGCCGAATCCTATTTTTTTAAGTTTCATACTTATATATGTAAAATAAAAAAATAAAAAATCGATTACCCTGATATGTTCTTAATAGTATTTTACTTACAATCGTTTATTCGTAAACGATCGTGTAAATAATGTAATCTCCGGTTGCATCGCCGGGGAATGCTGAAACTGCGATGTTGATGACTTTATGTCCCTGCTTTGCAAGTTCCTGTAACGCCTCGTTTATGTCCTGCTCCATTGTTGCGGACTGATTCTTAACGGTACTGTTCTTGCTGTTGAGGTTGAACTTTAAAATCTTTACTGCACGAGAACTTGTTGTTTCTGCCATTTTTTTACTCCTCCTTGTAATTTTCTATAACATTGACCTTTTCTCTTACGAGATCATCTGTAAGAGTATCGGTTGTTAACATGTTTTTAAGCAAAGCAACGGCAAATCCTGTTGATAAGGAAAATGGTTGATTTTGCGGGCCTCTGGCTGTGGATGATGAACCGTCGGCAAAATAAACGGTAATTTCGTTCTTTTCTTTATTGGAAACTACCTCTTTTACAAATAAAAGCGGATTAAACAAAGTTTGTGAAACAGGTTGTGCATCTGCTGCAGATACCGAGTCTGACAATGCTTTTTCAAGTGCGGCAAAGTCGGATTGGATAATTTCAAGTTTTTCAGCCAACTGCTTTCTTTCTTCGTTATTTTTTATTGCTTTAGGGCAATAAGTATTATAAAGGTAGTCTAAAATCGGACTTACCGGAGTGGAATATTGTTCAAATCTGATTGTAATATTTTTTCTTGTCGCATCGGGCATATTTTTTACCTTTTTTACCCCTCTAATTATATATGTAAAATAAAAAAATAAAAATTTGCCTACTCCATCTCCAAAACCTGTTCTTTAATCATTTCACGGTATTTTTTATAGGTTTCTTTAACCATATTTATAAATCCGCTTCTGTTTTTTACCAAGAATTCATTTGGATCATTAAATTCAAGAGGATATTCCTGAACCATATAGCTTATATTATGGATTTTAAACATCGTTTCAATGTTTTTTAAGCATTTTTTACCCGGCTCGTCGTTATCAAGCATAAGAACAAATGTCTTATTCTGATAATTATGCTCTTCGATACAGTTATAGACATCTCTCCACATTGAAGTAGAACCAAGTCCTATTGCCTGAATATAACCGTTAGAGACTTCATAAATGCTCATGGCATCGATTTCGCCTTCCACTATATATACTAAATCAATTTTGGCGTTTGTTAAAGCCTCATTGTAGAGTCTGGTCTTGCCGTATTTGATTTTTGAGTATTTCTTTTGTGCTTCAGATAAATTGGTTCTTATATCTCTGGCAAGATAGGAAAAACTTGAAGTGGGAATTATACATCTTGGGGAGGGAATTTGTTTCTTTTTTGGATCCTCAAGCGTTATAGGGTTAATCCAGTTTAAGACGGTACCTACCCAGAAATGTTTTTGTGTTTTAGCAGATATACCTCTCGATTCAAGGTAAGTTGGATCTAAATTCTGTCTTGCTTCCTTGAAAAATTCCATCTGATTTGTATAAGCCCTCATAGGCTCAGAGGGCTCTTCTTCGGATTTGGTGTATTCTACGGGATTTAGACGGTAATGCTCCTCAAGTTTTTTAACGGCTTCTTTCAAATCGCAGTTATAAAACTTCATTGCAAGTCCGATTGTGTCTTCTGTCTCGCCACAGGCAAAACAATGATAACTCTTTGAGTTTGGAACTTTTGCGATACCGGAACGATGCGAACCCGAACCTGACTGACAACAAGGGCATACATAGGTTTGCACACCGTTGTAATGACCGGATAATGCCAAAAATGTCGGAGGGTTTGAGTTTATTTGTGCAACTCTATCTTTAAATTTCTTATAATTCTCATCACTGTTCATATATAAAGTCCTCGGGATTAGGTAAATTTAGTGCACTAAAGATTTCGGATTCAAATTCTTTAAGTTCGCTTTCAAAATCTTCGTTCATATCAAGGGTGTCGTCGAAATCATCTTCATAATTTAATTCTTCTTCCCTGATATTCTCAACCAATTCCTGTGTAGCAGCTACGCCATAGTTAATATAGGTTTCCACTACCCTTTTGGTATTTTCGTTAATAAGAAGATTTTTTGCTTCAAGTTTTCTTATAAACTTGTCTAAATCGATGCTCAAATCATGCACGAGGAGCTCAATATCGTTTAAATCTTTGGCTCTCGAAAAGGAAGTTTCACTGGCTATTGTTGTAAGAGATGTATCAATAGCGATAATTTTAAGCTTCAAAAGGTCTGTTTTGCTTAAAATATCAAGATGAATGCGGTTAAGTCTGTAACTATCCGTAAATCTTAATTTTCCCGTGAATTCTTCGATGTCTTCTAAGGAACTACCCGTTAAAAGAAAATCGTTGTTAATCCAATGAGAACCTAAATGATGCCTCATTCCAACCTCTTTGGCAAGATCCATTATTTCTTTGCTCATATCCGGGCCAATATAATCGATATCGGTATAAGATACGGTATCTTTTCTTACATTATGGCAAAGCAGGGCAAATCCACCTATTACTTTTAAATTAACAGGCGGAATGTTGTTCTTGACCATTAATGCATCGAGGTCTTTTAATGCATTAAATAAGATGTTGTCATTTTCCTTGATTGTTCCCATAGTTTCTCCTTTTTTAATCTTCCATCGGCTGAATAGGAAGTTTCATTCGTCTTTCGGCATAGTCGAGAAACTTTCTATCGTAATCGTCATAGTGCCTGCACAAATGGATGTAGGTTGCTCGTTCATCAATTAAAACAAGCTTTTCAAACCAATTTATGAAAGCTTCTTCTGATTTTGCTTTTTGAAGATTAGGCAATACGTTTACGAATTCTGCTGACTGAACAAAGAAATCGTACAATAAATCGCCCGATGATTCGGGTTTTTTGTAACTCATTTATTTAACTCCTTTATATCCATAAAAAACATGATCTGATGCGAAAAGCGCCTTCCCTTTGACCTGACTGAATGGAACGGCTCCAAAATCTCTTGAATCATAGGAATAATTTCTGTTATCTCCGATACAGATTAACTCTTTGGGCCCCACCGTATAAGGTTCATTGAAGATACCGGGGTTTTCGATAAGTTCTTTTGCGTAAGTATCTTCGTCTAACCACGCACCGTTTACTTTAATTTTACCATTTTCTATTACTATCGTATCTCCCGGTTTTGCTATTACCCTTTTAACATAAAAGGAAAAGAAATTGGGTTTAAATACAATAATGTCGCCATATTTTAGATCTTTTGGCTTTGTCCACTGATTTATTAAGGATATCTGCCTATCTTTAAGCGTCGGATCCATTGATTCTCCGCTAATTAAGTAAGGATATAAGGGTGCAGCTTCCTTAATTGCAAAAAGGAGTAAGATTACTCCACACATTAAAAGAAATCCCATTTTGGGGTTCTTTTTAAGATTTTCAGTAAATTTCATTTATTTTTCCTTTAGCATTTAATTTATGTTATCCGGCGGCAGTGCGGTCAGTCCATTATCTGCTCATTAAGGAGTTTCGTGCAACCTATACTCGCTATTTCAGAGGGCTCTCATTTGCACACCCGTATCACACCGGATTATTCTTTCTACTTATTATATGTAAAAAAAAATTTTAAAAATATAAAAAAGCAAATAATAAAAGCCGTACAGACCAGAATTTTTGGTAAGACGGCTTTGTTGATGATTTGTAATTATTTATTTATCGCTCAATATCACTCAATTCGTCTGTTAGAAAATGCGGGGTTTCTAATTCCTTTGTTCGGGATTCGTAAGATATTCGTATATCTCCTTTTTGGGAAATATAATATTTTATTTCTTTAATATCTTTGTCTTTGGGAACCTCTTTTACTTCTTCGTAGCTGATTCTTTCTATCTTTTCTAACCGAGTGGAATATAGGCACCCAATAAGCGCCATAAGGTTTTCCTTAGAACCTCTGATAAAATATTTTTCAAACTGCGAAAAAGCACTTCGTATATAGACTTTAAATATCTGTTCTTTATTATTATCATCCATAATTAAGCCTCAAATAAGTTGTTATAGCCCACCTATGCCATCAAGTTCCATATTGTCGGGGTGAATATCTTCAATATACTCCGTATTAAAGGTTGTGAACTGGTAGGTTGTGTTTGTATCTTTCTTTGTGTATCCGTCACGGAATATATTTCCAACCGCAAGGAAGTTGTTTTTGTCGTTTAGCTCATTAGGATCATGGAAGAAGTGAGTAATCTTATAATTACCTGCTTCCGGCATTGAATTATTAACGAATAAGTGCTTAGGAAATACCGGATTACCAAGTTCGTCTTCGCCAATAGGCTCTTTTCCATTAACAAAGTATGCTTTATCTGCTTCAATATCAATATTAATTGTGAAGTAGGGAACAGGGTTTCCTTCCCCGAAAGGCATACATTCTTCGATAATCGGGATAATATCGGGAATTTCTTCCTTATCGATAAACATCGATTCTTTAATAATGCTCTGGGAGCTTCTTTCAACCTTAATCTGTCTCTTTTGAAGCTCTGTAAGGTTATCCTTTAAAATAGTAAGACCACCTGCTCCGGCATGTCCACCAAACTTAAACATTAAATCTTCGTTGTCACAAAGATATCGGAATACGTTAAAACCGTCCACACCTCTCGCAGAACCCTTAATATAGCCTTCTTCTTTTGAATCGGTAAATACGATTGCGGGAGCGTTATAGTTTTCTGTAACCTTTCCGGCAAGGATTCCGACGATACCTTCGTGAAGATTAGGAGCATATACAACTATTGGGTAGGCTTCTTGCAAGTTGTGTTCAGCTATTGTTTGTTCAATAATTTTATACTCTTCATCTCTTAACTTCTTTCGCTGGTTATTGTAATCGATGATTTTATCAGCAAGTTCATCTGAAGGCTTGAAGAGGTATTTTAAAATGAGGTTGGGGCCATCGTCTGATAATCTGCCTGCAGCATTGAATGCGGGCCCTAAGTAAAAACCAAAGGTATCCGAATTTACGAACTTCGGATCTTGTTTCATCTTTTCAAGCAAAAGGTTTAAGGAACGGGGAGACTCTAACTTTCTAAAGTTCTTAATAGATCTTCTAACCAAGCCCCAGTTACCTTCGACTAAATTCATACAGTCAGCAACGGTAGCGATTCCTGCGACTGATTCCAATTCTTTTCTTAAATCCTTTGATATGATCTGTTCGCAAAGTTTATAGGCAACTGCTGCCCCACACCAGTATTTTCCGTCAAACGCATCGTTAACGCCCTCTACGGAAGGATTTAAAACCATATCGACATTGGGAATACGTCCATCTTCTTTAAGCTCATGGTGATCTGTAACGATTACTGTGTAACCGGACTTTTTAATATCTTCCAAAACATCGGGTGCAGCAATGCCATTATCTACTGTAATGACAAGTGAGCCCTTCGGGAGCTTTTGTCTTATTTCACCTGCGATATTCGCATTGATACCAAAGCCTTCGGCGTGTCTTTTAGGAATTCTTAAAGCTAATTTCTTGTCAGGACACTGTTCTTTGATGCTTTTTCCTAAAATATATGTGGCACTTATGCCATCGGCATCGTAGTCACCAACAATAATGATGTTGGAAGCTTTCCTTATATAGTCCCAGAATTTATATACAGTGGCAGAGTCCATATAGTAAGGCTCTTCTTCCCACCTGATTAAATCCTCTTTTGTTGCCCTTAACTGACCTAAGAGCTTTGATTCAAGTTCTTCTTGGTTTCTTGTCATTATTGTCTCCTTAAATTAAAAAACCTCTTATAGTTATATATGTAAAATTTTATTTACAAAATATAGATTTATCTATAAAAGGCCTTTGGACTTACATTTTTTCTGTTATAACATATTTTATTAAAGAAATTCCGTTCTCAAGGATGTAATCGAGTGCATGATACCACCCTTCATCGTCTAAAATGTAAAAATCGGAGATGCCGTCTTCTTTTAACGGAAATTTAGTCCTGTCGAATTTATTATGGAAGTACGGATAATCTGCGTGTTCGTCAGGATCGAGTTTGGATTCTTTTACATAGGCATAGATTTCAACGGTTTTTGAATCTATAGAAAAATAGATTTTTAATTCGTTGGTAAAGAGGCAGAAATTAAACGACTCAACCTTAACATCTTCATTAAATGCGTTTTTTTCACTCTTATAGACTTTCTGACATTCATATTCCAAAGTGTTTTCTTCAAAGGCAGAGTCATAAAAAAGCAGAGAACATCCGCCATAAGTTACTCCATTTTCTTCATAAAAGGTATTAAAGCACAAATGGATGTCCGTATCGGCTTTTACTATACCATTTCTAACTATTTCTCTGGCTGAATCTACTGAAATTGGATAGTCCTTTAATTTATCATAAAAAGAATTTATAAGGGAAACTAACTCGGATCCCTTAATAAGAGTCTTTTTATACTGTTTTCCATTGAAAAATTCGTCCATTAAATCTCCTCTTACAGATATTCATCGTTCTTTTTCTTCCATTTCTTATAGAAAATAAAGCCACCAACACCGAGGGCAACTAAAACTGCTGTCAAAATGATGAGTTTTACCAAAGAATCGGTCTTATCTACCTCTTCAACGGGCTCTTCCACGATAACCGGCTTTGAAATAGGAACATCTTCAGGATCTATTTCTTCTTCCTCTTCGACAACTTCCTCTACCGCTTCCTCTTCCTTACCATAATCCTCATAAGGATTTACTTCGCCTTCGGCAGCAGCGATCCAGTCTCTAAATGCTCCAAGGTTATCGTAGCACCAATCAGGAGAGCCGAACATTGCATATACGGTTACGGTTTTATCACCGTCAAGTACAACCCACTCATTCTCAAGAGCAGTTTCATTATAACCGTCTTCTATGAAGGGAGAGAGCATTTTGTCGCTTGTCGGAACGACTACATAACTTTGGATGTTTTCAACTTTCTCGTTCTTTGCGCCCTTAGGCTGAACTATATCTTTTGATGAAAGAGTTGAAAATAAATACTCGCCGTTTTCTACATAATAAACATTTCTATAAAGCGCAGGTTTATCATTATTACCTGTATTTTTAAGATTATCCAAAAGGAACTGGTAATGGTCTCCTTCGGAACTTTCCGAATTATACATTACCTCTGTTCCACCTACAGAGTAGTCAATATTGATTTCGAGATTATCTTCGTCGGTAATTTTACCGTCTTCATATTCAAATCTTGAATTCCTGACCTTTACACCAAGGGCCCTTTTGTTCCAGTCAACCCACGCATAATGAGGATTATCGACTTTTTTCTTACTTCCATCATCTCTTTCTTCCATAATATATGGATCTTCGCCCTGATAGAGAGACCAGATAATTACTTTGTTTGTTCTGTTATCGTCCGGGAGCTTATCTACGGTAGGACTCCAGAGATTTCCGATAGCGAAATTATAATCTTCGCCATTAATTCTATCCGGAACACCTTTAATTTGATAATCGCTTGAATATGCAAGAGCCGACATTGGGGTTGTAAGAACTGCCAATGCCGAAACAAGTGGAACTAAAACCTTATAAAATTTTTTCATTTTTATCTCCTATCATAATGGAGCAGATATGCTCTGCCCCAAAAATAGTATTTTCTTTAACTTCTAAATATATATGTAAAATAAAAAAATAAAAAACCTTAATATTCAAATAGTTGTTCCTGCTGCATGTCTTTGTTTTGAGACTTGCTCTGCTCTTCCATATCTCTGAAGAATTTATCCGCTGTGGCTTTGAATGCCTCTAAAATTTCTCTCTTGTTGGCAATTTCAAAGTCATCTTTTCGCAGTAATCCGAGAGTATATTTTGTTTCGTCCTGCTTTAAAAAGTGAGGAAAGGTACTCTTTGTTAAATCAATGATGATGGATTTTTGCTCGCCTTTATTATATAGATCGCCGATAAAAATGGCATTTTTTGTGACATCGGAAGTCAGCACATATCCATAGGCTGAAAAGTGTTTGGGATTGTTTTTTACATCCACTTTAATATAACCGTCCGGGTGTCTTTCGATAAAATCCACCATTTCAGGATATTTGATATCCAACTTTATATCCGATAAATAGGGTTTTAGCCCCAAAACTGTATCAAGATCGCTTTTTTCAGAAGCAATGTAAGTCATATTCCGTATTTTCTTTAAATCTTCGGGCACGATCATTGTGTTATTAACATAACCCATTGTGATTCTCCTTTTTAAAGGATTGCTCGTTTGCATCCATTTCTAATCTAAATATATATTATATATATTTATATATGTAAAATAATATTTTTATTTTACATTTTCAAAGATTTTTTACAGAAATTCTACATCGACTTCATCATTTTCTGTCTCTTCTATGGGCGAATCTTCAGTATTTTCAATAGGTTGAGGCTCTTCCTGTCTCGGAATTACGATTTGCGGCGTATTATCTATTCCAAGGAGTGATGCAATTTCGGGATTTCTTATTGCAACCTTACACTCGGGGGTTGTTTCAATCGCAAGACGAGCTTCTTCTTCAGTGTAATTATGAAGAGCTCTTATTGCCCAACCGCTTCGAGACAGGGCAAATTCTCTTAAATCAGGATACTGGAACTGAAAGTTTCTTATTAAGAGAGGGTTTGCCTCTACTGCCATTTGAACAAGTTCGTGAGATGCGTCTTTTACCGAATTGATAAGTGCAGGATTTTGTGAGATAGCAAGTCTCTTTTCTGCGTCAGATGCATCTTCAATAAGGTAAAATACATTTCTGTCCGCAAGGATTGCTTCCCTCTTTAATTCGGGAGAGGCATCTTTAAGTTCGGTAATGAGCTTAGGATTAGACCTTACAGCCATTCTCTTAATCTCTTCCGTTCTTAATTCCTCGGGAACATACTTAAAAGCATAGCCGTTCTGGGCAACAGCCACTTCACAGTCTTTAACTGTAGGGTTCTTAAACTTCTTTAAGATAAGGCCATCTGCTTCAAGGGCGATGAGTCTCATATCTTCGGGAGGATTGTCAAATTCAACGATCTTATGAGGATTATTTCTGATAATTTCCCTCATAATTTTCTCGTTAGGGTTCTTAATGATTTCGAGTTTATCAGGATAATGCTCTAATACATAGTCCTGAATTTCATCTGAAAGAGTATCATAAATGCCAATACAATTAGGATTTAACTTAATTAAGGCTAAAGGATCGTTATCCATGCCCTCAACGATTTTGATTCTCTCTTCAACAGACTTATCACAGCTATTTATGATAAAAGAAAATCTCGGATCTGTTAAGATGTCGTATTTGGTAGGCTCATCCGGGGCCATATCAAAAGTTAAACCATTTCCTTTAACCGCATATTTAATCAAATGTCCCTTATTTTTAAGAGCTCTTGCTCCAGAATAACCGTCACTTGTGGGATGGTAATCTGAATAAACGTGCTTTTTTGTAAGTGTTGAAGGCATTGTCGCAGGGAGAATATCCGATGCGCTTTTAACCGGAATACCAATACCGTTCCATGCGCCCGGTTCCGTATAACCCATTCCTAAATGAACATTAGGATAAGGGAGTTTTTCGACGAATGCTTCAATTAAATTAGTATAAAGGGAAGCATTGTTATCCTGAAGATACTCAATATTATCAAATACGAAGGTCTTTGTAAGCTCATCTGTGAAACAGAATGCCTGAGCCATTATCTTACCATCTTCTTCGATAATCATATTACAAGAGAACGGATCCTCTGTAACTTTCCAAACACATGCTTCACCTGCGTTGCCAAAGTGCTGACAACATGCAACTCCGCCGTTTGAATAATCGCCTACGATAAAGTTTCTGTAATCGTCTTTTGCAAGAATGTAGATTCTTCTTTTTCCATCGGAAACAGATAAGTGTCTGCCCTTAATGGCAATTTCATTGTCTGCAAACGAATATTCATACTTTTTTTCGTATTTCTTACAAGCGATATAGCCGGCTTTATTGGCGATACGATTAATAATTAACTGCGGATCTGCGTTTAAATCGTATTCATCGATATCCTTTACGCCTTTGATTAAGGCGGTAAGCTGTGATACTGAGATATCTTTATGAGCATTTACATAATCAAAAAGATGCTTATTCTTGTATTCCGATAAAAGAGAACTGTCAAGGTAAATACCGAGAGTCTCAATTAAGGATTCCTTAAAATTGGCAAAATCAAGAATGCCGTCCAGCGCCAAAAGGGATTTATTCTTATATTTGGCAACTTTAGCTACGTTTTTCTGGTTAAAACCTTTAACAATCTCCATTAAAGTATCGTCATCTATGGCGTGATCGTCAATGTAGCGGCGCATAAGCAACTGACCGTCAATATATTCGTTAATTACCATAGGAGCGTGACCTCTGAATTCTGCTTCAAACATAGGTCTTGCTCTATCGATAGCATCAGGGAACTGCGGCTTTAAAAACTCGGCAACTTCGTTCTTTAATAAGATTTTACCGCCCTTTTTCTCAAGAGAGACAAGGAAAGACTCGGGGAGAAGTCTTGAATTGTACTTCTGATTACCGTCTTTATCGGTTTTACCTTCTTCTCCTGCCATCTTTAACATTCTGCAAAGGTCAAATACTTTACGGGGATGTATATAGTTTCTATTTATTAAACGGCGTTCCTGTTCGGCTAAATTATTCTCATAAAAGTTAATAAGCTCACGGTTTGGGATAGGATTATCGGCACCTAAACGGGCATTAAGTCTTATAAGTCTTTCGCCGTAGGTTGTTAATAATCTCTTTCTTGAAAGTTCAAGATCGTCTTCGTGCCAGAGCGTAGGAAGAATATTCATTGCTGCAAGCAATTCTTCTTCAAACTGCTCTTTTGTAAGGGGTTCTTCAGTGGGAACGAAGGTGTAGCTGGTCTTTTGGTTATAGATCTGCTTTTCAAATTCCTCGAATTTTACAGAACGAGGATTAAGCTGTGTGGCAATTCTTGCTTCGTCTACTTCAGTCTGTGTATAAATTTTGGCATAAAGACCGGTCTTATTTTCGAGATTTAATTTGGGTGCAAAGGTAAGCTGATTGTTTTCCTTATCGAAAATATTGAAAATCTCGATTTTGCAGTCGGAAATATCCTCTCCGGCCTTTACTTTGTTGTAGAATTGAGTAAGGGTAACTCCCTTAGGAGTTCTTATTACTATCATCCTACCCTCATCAACCAAATCTGAATTGTATTCATTGTCATTAAAGATAATCATTTCTTTTCTCCTTATTATAAATCAAGAGATAAATCTTCTTCTTTTTCCAGTTCTTTTTCTACCGAGACAGTTACTTTGGGTTTTTCTCCCGATTTGTAAATGTCTTTCATCTTCTGTTTCAACTTTTTCTCTTCGTCTTTGTCTTTATCTTTCTTTTTATCTTTCTTTAAAAGAGAGGTAAAGTCCATAATGTTAAGCCCAAGGCCCATATTACGTTCTGTGTTTGCTTCTGCCTTTTCACGACAGATTGTTTCCTGAAGGCGTGTCGGTGAGAAATCCCACATTTTATTAAGGTTTGAGTAAGCCATTTTTAAATAACCGCTTTCCTTTCTGTTTTTGCGGTTTGGAACATACTGACCTGTAATAATAAGCTCTTTTCTCGCTCTGGTTGCACCAACGAAGTATTTTCTTATGGTCTCATCGAAGATATTTGACCTTGCAGTTCTGTCATCAAAATCGAAGTGAGGATCTCTTGCGTTCTCAAACTTTGAAAGAGTAAGGTAAGTTGTATCCCACTCAAGACCTTTTGCAGAGTGAACTGTGATTAAACAAACTCCGTTATATTTACCTTCTCTCTTATATGCTGCTCTATCGCCATAAGTATTGAAGTTTTCAATAAACTCGTTTAATTCTTCTACTGTTTCGCAGAAATCGAGCTGTTCCAAGAAATCTCCATATACTTCGTCGAGACCGGATTCATCTAATGCTCTGGCGAATGCCTTGAATGCTACGAGGCTCTTTTCGGTATCCTTTAATCTCTCGCCGAACTCGGATGCAATAAGTTCAAGTTCTTCTGCGGAGGCCTTTCTTAATTCGCCATTTGCGATGACATTCTGGTAATCCACAAATCCCTGTGTGCTCTTTCCGGTGAAAGCATCATAGAATGAAAGGAGTGCGGCTACTCTGCAGTTTTCCTTATATAATACAGGGTTCATCGATACGGAAGGTATCTCAAGGGCCGTTAATTTAGCAGCTATCTCTGCGATTTCGTTTCTATTGGATGTAAGGACTGCTATATCTCTTTCTCCGTTATCCCAGCGTTTTTTAATATCCCTTGCGATGAAGTCATATTCCTTATCGGTTGAATAAAACCCTTGCACAACAGGTTGTGTTTCGGAGAGCTTTGTTGCGATTAAGTCCTTATCTACCTTATCACGAGCGTAAGAATTAACCTTATTTGCAAAATCAATGATAGGTTTTACGGATCTATGATTTTCAAGCAAGGGAAAATCGTGAAATCTTCCAAAGTATGTCTGGAAGTTAATCATATACTCGGGCGATGTATGTCTGAATCCGAAAATTGACTGTGAATCGTCGCCAACTGCCATGAAGGACTCAAAGTTGGGTGTATCGATTAACTTATTTAAAAGCTGTATCTGATCGTAGTCGGTATCCTGAAACTCATCTACAAGGATATGCTTATATCCCATTTCCTCAAAAAGATGAGGATTAATATCAAGAAGTTTAACTACGAGCTTTAACTGATCGTCATATTCTATCAGGCAATTCTGCTTTAACTGCTTTTCGAACTCATCGTACATCATAAAGATAATGTTTAAATCTGTGGGAGAATAAACCTGTAAATAAGGATTATTTTCTCTTGTATAACCTTCCCTTTTGATTGTTGCAAACAAGTTAAGGGCAGTATCGAATGCCGGAGCATTTGATGATTCGAGTTTACCGAAGACAGAATAAGGGTTTTTAACAGAACCATACTTCCAGTTCGATACCTTAGGGTAAACGTCGAGAATTCTGTTTATGATTGCGTATTTGTTTGCGTCGGGAATTACTCTGGGAGGTCTTGCGTAACCCAATGCTTCATAATTTTCCGTTACAATATGTT
>JAEEGL012980716.1_pt1 | contig 17528 bp, 12 predicted proteins | sample 9134231 | NCBI WGS metagenome assembly JAEEGL01 (sample SAMN16246548, study PRJNA631951) | gut metagenome | biome: gut microbiome; feature: rumen; material: fiber-attached | host: Bos | place: Iran: Karaj | collected 2018-10 | reverse complement strand
GTCCTGGTCTACATCAACAGAGGAAAAAAGGAAAAGTTCGACCTCTGGGCACAGGCTGAAAGAGAGGCCATTGAAAACAACAGCCGGAAATCTGAAGAAAATGCCGAAGAAGCTCTCTGACTACTGAAAATAAAAAACACCCGCCGTCAGGCAGGTGTTTTTTTGTCCTTTCTTATACGCCGAGCAGTTCGCTGTACTTCTTCAATGCGCCGTCGGTGTCGTGCGCCAGTACGCGCTTCGCCAGGACCTTGCCCAGCTGTACGCCTTCCTGATCAAAACTGTTGAGGTTCCACAGGAAACCCTGGAACATGACCTTGTTTTCAAAGTGGGCCAGAAGGGCACCCATCGCCTTAGGATCAAGCTGATCGGCTGCGATGAGGCTGGATGGACGGTTGCCTTCAAAGTACTTGTTCGGATTCTCGTCATCCTTGCCGCAGGCGTAGCCGACGATCTGGGCTGCCAGATTGGCGTTGAGTTTTTCCTGCGAGGTCGAACCCTGAATATCCAGGTCGTTGCCAAGCTGTGAATTTCTGAAGCCGACAAACTGCATCGGGATGACGTTCTTGCCCTGGTGCAGGAGCTGATAGAAGGAATGCTGGCCGTTGGTTCCCGGTTCGCCGAAGATGACCGGTCCGGTCAGATAGTCGACGGGTTCGCCGAAGCGGTTGACGGACTTGCCGTTGGACTCCATGTCAAGCTGCTGCAGGTGAGCCGGGAAGCGGCTCAGTGCCTGCGAATACGGCAAGACGGCAGTCGTCTGGTATCCGAGGATATTCCTTTCATAGACACCGATCAGCGCGTCCAGCATCGAGGCGTTTTTCATGATGTCCTTTTCCTTGGCCAGAGCGTCCATCTCTGCCGCGCCCTTCAGGAAATCGGCAAAGACTTCCGGCGTGAAGGCGAGCGACAGCACGCAGCCGCCGACTGCCGAAGAAGAGGAATATCTTCCGCCGATGTAGTCATCCATGAAGAAGGCATCGAGATAGCCTTCGTTTTTCGCCAGCGGCGAAGTCTCACTGGTCACGGCGACCATGTGCTTCGCCGGATCGAGGCCCTGCTTCAGCAGCGCTTCCTTGACGAAGGTCTCGTTGGTCAATGTCTCCAGCGTCGTTCCGGATTTGGAGACCAATACAAACAGCGATCTGGAAGCGTCGATGTTGTGCAGGACTGCCGAAGCGTCATCGGGATCTACGTTGCTGATGAAGGAGGCCTTCATGTTCAAGACGCCGTTTTTCTTTGCCCAGTTTTCAAGAGCCAGATAGATCGCGCGGGGACCCAGATCCGATCCGCCGATGCCGATCTGAACGACACCCGTGAACTTCTCACCCTTTTCGTTGACGATCTCGCCCGCATGTACCTTTTCAGCGAACGCGGCGATCCTTTCCTGCTGCTTCACGTAGAAGTCGCGCTTGTTGACGCCGTCGGCGATGACGTCCTTTCCCAGCTGTCCGCGGCAAAGCTGGTGCAGTACCAGCCTCTTTTCACCGGTGTTGATGACTGCGCCGTTGTAGAGCTCTTCGTATTTCTCTGTCAGCTGCGCCTCATCAGCCAGTTTCTGCAAACCTTTCAGTATTCCGTCATTCACTTCCTTGGCCGCAAAGTTATAGACCATGCCGGGAATCATTGCGACGCTGTATCTTTCGACACGGTCGGCTCCGCTTTCGCCGGACATGACTTTCTTCAGTTCTGTCTTTTCGGTTTTTTCCAGTTCTCTGTACGCATCAAGCTTGTCGAGATTGATCCAGTTGACCATAAATATCCTCCTGTATTCCGTATCTATTCTATCATTAAATCCTGATCGTCAGGACGTTGAGACCGAGCAGGTTCTCATAGGTGATGTCGTTCATGATCCTGTAGATCATGCGGATGCCGATGTTCTTTGTGGGGTCGTCTCCTTCCGTGATCCGGTTTCTGTCCTTCGGATCAAAGGGCACGCAGTCGTCCTTGATGCGCAGGATAATGTCGTCCTCCTTGTGAACGACGCGGATGTCGATCGAATGATCCTTTGTGTCCTTCGTAAAGCCGTGGTCGACGATGTTCCCGGCCATTTCCTCCATGGCCAGGCCTGCCAGATAGGCGCGCTTTTTGTCGATGCCTTTTTCCAGGCAGAAGCTTTGCACCCTCTGTGAGACGTTGATGACTTCCTCCATCTTCGTCACGCTGATGTCGATGCGCTCGTCCTGCGGAACGCCGAAGTCTTCCGGAAGCGCCATCAGATCCTCCATGTTTTTCGGTATTTTTTTGATCTTGTACCAGGCATAGCCGACGATATAGATCGTCGTGACGACGCCGTTGAGTACATTGGCGATCGAAGCGCCGCTCACGCCAAGAAGCGGCACCAACAGCGCGGAGAAGCCGGCAACGCAGACCACGCCGTCAAGCAAGGAAAGGACGTTGACGTAGACGCTTCGGTTCATCGTCTGTCCCAGGCATGCGAAATGCATCATCAGGATCGAAAACGGCATGCATAAAGGAAGGATACGCAGGCAATCCGCCGTCTTCAGCAACGCTTCCGATTCCTTGTAGAACAGGGAAGCCAGCGGATTGGCGGAAAGGATGATGCAGGCGTCGATGGCGATCATCAGCGGGATGAATCTTCTCGCCATGACTTTCATGATGTTGACGAGACTTTGGCGGTCTTCCTCGCCGGCGCTGACGCTGATCAGCAGTCTCGATACCGCCAGCATCCCCGTCGGGATCGACCAGAAGATATTCATGACGTTGTTGGCCGTCGCAAAGGCGGAGAGACCGATGCTGCCGGCACAGACTTCCAGCAGGCGGTTGACGATGAGACCTCTGATCGTCTGGTAAATGTTGCTGGCGGCGCCGGGGAAACCGACCCTGACGATGTTCCCGGTGTCTTTGAAGGACAGGTTTCTGAATGTAAGCTTTCGTTCGGATTTGGCCGAGAAGAAGTACTGCAGTTCCACCGCAAACAACACCCACGTGCCAAGCGAAGACGCCAGAGACAGGCCGAGTTCCTGCATGTTCATCACCTGCACGAAGAGGAAGTTCAAGACCAGGTTGACGATGATGTAAGCGATCGAAGCCGCCAGAGACCGCTTGCCCTTGTTTTCCATGGAAAGAAAGGGCGGCAGCTGATAAGACAGGATAAACGGATAGATGCCAATTGCCTGACCCAGCAGATAGCGGCTGAAGTTTCTGTGCAGCTCGACATTGCCGGTGAAGAGACTCATCAGGCTTGCAGAGCCGCTCAATATCACAATGCCTGCAGTAAATAAGATTCCAATGACCGACGATATGACAAGATCCAGAGAAAAGACGTTCTGCAGTCTGCCCTTCTCGTTTTGTCCGAGGTATTTTCCGCAGATGATGGCGCAGCCGCCCGAGATCATCGTGGCGATCGCGCCGAGAAACATCGATATCGGCCCGTAGAGTCCGACTGCGCTCATCGCATCGATGCCCACATAATTGGTCGCAAAAAAGCTCGAGACGAAGCCGTTGATTGCCGAGGTCATTGCCAGCAGAATCTGTATCGGCAAGAGCCTGAACATCAGCTTTGTGATTATCTTCAGATCGTTTTTATGATCATTCATTTTTTCGGTCCTCTGTTACTTCTATTTTACTTCAGCTGTCCGTCAAAAAAACCCGAAAGCGGGTTTTAGGCGTTGATTGCCGAAGAGATCTCGATCTTCATCTTCGGGTAAAGCTTCTGCAGTTCCTCTTTAAGAACTGCGATGTCTTCTTCCTTGTCGGCATAACCGTGGTCGTGAACGACTGCGAAGGTGATCTCGCGCTTTTTGAAATCGACAGTGATCGACTGGACGCGGCGGATCTGCTTGTGGCCCATTGCCGTCTCGATGATCTGGTCCCGGATGCTGTCGGCCTTCGGATCCACTCTGGTACCGCTGACGCCCACCGAGGTCAGGGTCAGCCCCATCTCCTTTGCCTTTTCCTTGAGGCGGCGGGAGAGGTCTCCGATCTCGGAGGCTTTCATGTTTTCATCGACTTCGATGTCGACCGATCCGATGCAGTTGTTTTCGCCGTAGTTGTGAATGACCAGCGAAGAGACGTTGTAGACGCTCTCCTCCATGAAAATCATCCTGGTGATCCTTTTTCTGAATTCCGGATCAGCCGGTGCTCCAAGGATCTTGTTCATCGTCTCCTTCAGCATGTCTGTGCCCGTCTTCAGGATCAGCAGGGAGATGACGATGCACAGATAGTTTTCAATAACGATGCCAAATGTTTTATAGATGACGATGCTGAAGATAACCGATATTGCAACATAGGCATCACTGAGATTGTCGGCGCCGTTCATAATCATGGATTCAGACTTGAGCTCTTCACCCTTTTTCTTCATGAGTCTGCCGAAGACCACCTTGACGACCAGCGAGATCGACATGACCAGGATGACAGCAATGTTATAGTCAGGCTCTGCCGGCGGGCTGACAATGTTTTTCACAGCCTCGATGATCGAGCGCACGCCGATGAACATGATCAGTCCGGTGATCAGCACCGAACACACGTATTCGAGTCTTCCGTAACCGAAGGGATGATCCTTGTCCGCCCTTTTTTCGGAAAGGCGGGAGAAGACGATGATGAAAAAGGAAGAGATCAGATCTGACAGCGAATTGGAGCCGTCCAGGACGACTGCATAGGAATTCGCCGCCGTGCCGATGATGAACTTGGTCACGCTCAGTACAAAATTCACGCTCATGCCGATGAGGTTGCATCTGACCATTTCTCTGTTTCTGTTGAGGCTTTCGTTTTCCATCAGCGGTATTATATCACTTCCGTAAATCGCCCTCATATTATAATGAACATATGAAGTACGCGAAAAAGGAGATGGAATGAGCCGCATCGTCATCGGTGCCTACGCTCATGTCGACGGCGGCAAGACGACGCTGTCGGAAGCCATCCTGCATAAAAGCGGTGTATTGAAAAACAGCGGTCGTGTCGATCACGAGGATTCCTTTCTCGATTTCAACGGCTTCGAACGCCAGAAAGGCATCACGGTCTTCACCAAGGAAGCCCGCTTTTCCTATGAAGGAAAGGACTTCGTCTACGTCGATACGCCCGGACACCTGGATTTTGCCGGCGAGGTCAACCGCAGCTATGCGATCCTCGATGCCGCCATCCTGATCATCGACGCCAGTGCACCGATCCCGGCCGATACGATGAGCCGCTTCCGCTATCTGAAAAGTCTTCAGATCCCGGTTTTCATCTTCCTCAATAAAATGGACATCGCCCACAGAAGCTTTGAAGAGATCCTTCCGGAAGTACGCAAGACGCTCACGCTTTCCGCGGTTCCCTATAACGAAGTCAGCGAAAGCTCTGCTCTCAACCACGAAGAAGTCCTCGATCGTTTCCTCAGCGAAGGAACGATCGATGATTCATACATCATTGAAGATCTGAAGCAGGGACTCGTCTGTCCCGTCTTTGTCGGTTCTGCCTTGCATGAAGAGGGCATTGAAGAACTGCTGAACTTCATCGCCCGCTATGTCGAAGCCCCCGAAAACAACGGCCGCTTCAAGGCCTATATCTACAAGGTCGATGACTATGCCCATCTCAAGGTCTTCTCCGGTACCCTGCGCAACCGGGATGACTTTGGCGGTTATAAAATCTCTGAACTTGTCCAGTTCAACGGCAGCAGGGCGATTCAGGTCAAAGAAGTGAAAGGAAATGATCTCTGTGCCGTCAAGGGACTGCAGGGTCTCAAGGCCGGTACCTATCTGCCCTCTTTCTTCTGTGAAGAGGAGATGAGGCTCAACACGCTGAGCTACCGCCTGCTCAGCGATCTCGACAGCAACGAGCTCTACCGGCGCATTTCCCCGCTCAACGACGAGTTTCCCGAGCTGCATATCAATCTGCGCGACTACGTCAATATCGATCTGGCCGGCGATCTGCAGAAGGATTTCATCCGTCAGCTGATCTCAGATCGCTATAACATTGAGGTCTCCTTCTCCAAACCGCTGATCAGCTACCGTGAAAGCATTGAATCCGAAGTCTATGGCGTCGGCCACTACGAGCCGCTTCGCCATTATGCGGAGGTGCTGGTCGTCCTGAGACCTTCTTCCTCGTATCGCATCAGGGCAAAGAAGGATTTTTCGGTGCTGTCGGACTATCTGGAACACTACCGTCCCTGCGGACTGCTGACCGATTCGCCGCTCGACAATATCGAGATCGAGATCCTTGATATCCGCACTCACCTCAAACACACGGAGGGCGGCGACCTGATCCAGGCGCTGAACCGCGCAATACGTCAGGCCTTAAGCAAGGCGGATGCCTACCTGCTGGAACCCTGCTATCTGGTCTCCTTTACGGCAAACGCCAGGATCCTGAGCGGCATCATCGCCGAACTCTCCGCCGGACAGTACGTCTTCGATGTCGAAGAGGATATGGTCATGGCCAGGATTTCTAAAAAAAGCTTCAGCGATCTGATCCTGACGCTTCGAAGTCGCTTTCGCGATGAGTTCTCCCACGAGATCTCCGGAAGTTTCTTCGACCGCTGCCGCAACGAAAAAGAAGTGATCGAAGAGATCGGCTATGATTACAGGAGCGACGTAAGCAAGCCGGTCGGTTCGATCTTCACCCGAAACGGCGCCGGTACCTATATCCCGCCGGAAGAAGTCGAGGAGATCATGCACATCGATCTGCGAAGCCACTTCGCGGACTATAAGCCGCCCGAGAAACACAAACCCCGCAGCATCAACGAAGAGGAGCTCAAGCGCGTCTGGAATTCGTTATACAAGCCAAGACCCCGCTACATTGAAAGACAGAGCGAAAAGGAAAGCGAGAGAAAACAGGCTTCCGCACCCGCTAAGGAACTTCTGTACATGGTCGACGGCTACAACCTCTTACACGCGATGGAGGATGCACCACTTGATGATCTGACGATGGGCAGGGAGAAGGTCATTGACCTGGCTGCCGACTTTTCCGGCTATGTTTCCGCTACGCTCGTCCTGGTCTTTGATGCCTATCTGCAGGACAGCTACCGGGCGAAAATCAGCGAGCGGGACAACATCACGATCGTCTACACGAAGACGGGACAGACCGCCGACATGTTCATCGAGGCCAAATCGAAGGAACTGAAAGATCAGTACAGGATCATTGTCGTCACTTCCGACGCCCTTGAACAGCTGTCGATCTTCTCGAGCGACGCCTTCCGCCTTTCAAGCCGGGAATTCCTCGCCCGCTACGCCAACATGAAGAAAAACATGACCCACATCGAAAAGGTCTCCAACCGGCCTCTGAAACAGCTGAAAGACCTGCTGGACGGCGATGAAGAATAAAAAAACAGCCATCATGGCTGTTTTCTTTCTGTTTCAGCTGATCAGATTTCCAGGCTGTCGACCTTGTCGACGAACTCGAGCAGATTTTTGTAATAGTAGTCGATCGCTTCCTTTTCGTCCGGCGTGCGTTTGATCGTCCTTCTTAAGACTCTGGTATAGCCGATCGTCCTGGCCTTGTCCAGAACTTCCGCCTTGTAGGCTTCATCCTTGTCTTCGAAATAGTAGTCCATGAGCTTGTCCAGAACACAGCCTGCGGTATCCCAGTCGATCATCAGGAATTCCTTTATGTTGTCGTGATTGATTTCACCGAATCCGCGGAAAGCCAGATAGATCGAGGAGAACTCGAAGATCGGATTGCCGACCGAGAGGGTATCCATGTCGATCAGGATCGCTTCGCTGTTATCGTAGTGGACGTTGTTGGTGTGATAGTCGCCATGGATCATCATATTGCTTTCGGGGACATCAGTCATCATCTTGTGAAGCTTTTTGTAGGTCTTCGCGGGAATATGTGGCTCGAGCCATTCGACCCAGCCGATCGCCGCCTTCCTTGCAGAGGGAAGGATTCCGTCTCTCACTTCCGTCGCATGGATCTCCTTTAAGAGATCAGCGAAGATCTTGATGTATTTTTCAAAATTGTCCGGATCGTCTACGATGAGTCTTGTGATGGATTTGGCAGAAAGCAGTTCAAAGACGGAACCATACTTGTCGCCGACCTTGACCACATCAAAGGGGATCGCGGTATTGACGCCCAGAACCAGGGCGGTCTTGGCCAGTTCGCGTTCACGCTTGATGTCATCCAGGGCATCGGAGTTCTTGTAGACCTTGATGATGGTGTCGGGGTTGAGACGGTAGACGATACCGTTTGATCCTTCGCCGATCACTTCGCAGCCTTCGACGCTCATTTTGCGGAAGGCCTTGGAGATGTCCATCATCTCCGCAAAGCCGGTCATCTCGAAGATCTCATAGATCTCGGAAGAGCAGTTGATGATCCTGAAGTCCTTTTCTTTCTTCTTCAGTTTCAGGATCTGCCTTAAGCCTGCGCTTGAGATGTAGTTCAGCTGTTCAAGATCCAGAACCAGCGTTCCGTCGGGGTGCTGTTCCCTGATCTCTTCGATCTCCTTGCCGACCTGTTCGGCGTTGCCGGTATCAATGCTTCCTTCCGGATAAACTGTCAGAATGCCGTTTTCGTATGTGTTCCTCATATCGTACTCCTCTATATCTGATTCAATGATCGTGGCGATCATCCTCTGATCTTTCGTTTCATGTAGAAGCGGTTCTGGTTGCCCTTGCGCTCATAGCGGCACTCGTCCATCGACTTCTTGGCCATATAGATGCCAAGACCGCCGATATCCCGCTCTTCCAGTTCCGCCTTGACGTCGGGATCTTCCTTCTCCAGCGGATTGAACGGGATGCCGTTGTCGAAGAGATAGACCTCGATATCGTCATCCCTGAAGTTCATGCCGACGGTCGCCTTGCCCGGGCAGTCCGGATAGGCGTAGTTGGCGATGTTGACGAAGATCTCCTCGAGCGAAACCATGACAGCCATCGTCGCCTTCATACTGGCGCCGTGGGTCTCCAGTCCGTTCTCGACAAAGGCGAGGACGTCGTGCAGGTTCTCGACGTTTGCGTCATAGGTTCTTTCAAGGACCTCCCTGTTTCCGTTGACCTTCGGCGTGAAGTCGAATTCCAGCATCGTGATGTCGTCAGACTGTTCCTCATCGCCGACGAAGCTGTCGATGTCCTGACGAATGGCGTGCAGGGTTTCAGCGCAGGTCATGTGATCTTCGATCGACTTCAGGCGTTCGATCAGCCGCTTCTCGCCATAGAGTTCCTTGCGGCTGTTGGTGGCTTCGGTGACGCCGTCGGTATACAGGAAGATCCTGTCGCCCGTGTTGAGCTTCATGTGATACTCTTCATAATCATAACCTTCAATGCCAGCCAGGACAAATCCGGGCTTGGAATTGAGGAATGCCGGCTTTCCGTTCCTGATGAAGACAGGCGGATTGTGACCGGCGTTGGCGTAGTCCATGAAGCCGGTCCGGATATCGATGATGGCCATCCAGGCCGTCACAAACAGGCCGACCTCGTTGCCGTCGCAGAGCAAATCGTTGACTCTGGTGAAGACCATCGAAGGCGTCAGACCCAACTGGGTGTGGTCCTTGATCAGCGTCTCGGCGATGACCATGAACATGGCGGCCGGAATGCCCTTGCCGGAGACATCGGCGATCACGATCGCCAGATGGTCGTCGTCCGTCATAAAGAAGTCATAAAAGTCGCCGCCGACCTCCTTGGCCGGCATCATCGACGCGTATATATCGAATTCCTTTCTTTCCGGGAAAGCCGGGAAGATATTGGGAAGCATGTTTGTCTGGATCGAATTGGCCAGGTTGAGCTCGGTCGAGATCCTCTCGCTCTTCTTCGTCTCCGCCTGCTGGTCGTAGATTGCTTCCCTTCCTTTTCTTGCGATCTTTCCGCAGATCATCGCGATCAGCAGAAAGCTGATGATCCTGGGAAAGTAACCCTTGAGCAGGAAGTTGGGCCAGGTGGCTGCGGCGTCGTAGGCACCGGAAACAACGGCGGCATCTCTGATCGAACCGGCCACTTCAAGCAAAGTGCCCGGTTTCAGAAAGGCGTAGTTCATGTCGATGAAGCCGATACCCTTGACGACACTGACCACGTCCGAAACGATCGAGACCGCAAGGGTCAGAAGCGTCGTGGCGATCGTCAGGGGCTGCGAATAGTAGCGGATGGACAGCGCGACCGGGAAGATGATCAGCAGGTAGACGTTGTAGCCCAAGACCGCTTCAAGTCTTCCGAAAATGAAAACGGTGATCGCCATCAGCATGATCTTGAGCCACTTCTTCCTTCCTCTGAAGTAAAAGCAGACCGCTGCTGCGGCGATACATTCGACTGCCGCCTGCAGCATGATCGAAGAGGTCGCGCTCTGATCAACGCTCAACAGCTGCAGCGTATTCAGCAGCAGAAAGGTCAGAGCGACACCTGCCGAATAGATCAGTATGCGCGCAACGAAAATGTTGGCCTGCACCTCGTTTTCCCAGAGGGTATCGGTCGTATGCAGGAATTCCTCCTCCATTTTCGCAAACAGTGTCTTTTTGTTTCTCGCCATTTTTTAATCTTGACGAAACGCTCTGTTAAAGACGGGCGTGATGCCTGAACTCTTGAACTCGTCATACAGGTTCACCAGCATCGCCTTCCTTGCCTCCCCCTTCTTGTGGGCGGCACAGTTAAAGTACACGTAATAGGTCACGCCTTCCCTGGTAATGTCGACGATGCCGCTGAAGCCGGCGCTGCGGATCCGCTTGCATTCGTCCTTGGCGCACTCGATCGCTGCATTGCATATTTCTTCAACTTTGTTCCTGTCGACATTGAAGTCGAAGGTAAGGGAGATGCCCTTGCTGTCCTTGATCTTTTCGATAGAATTGATCGTCGAGTTGCAGACTGTATAGGTGGAGCCGGTTGCCATTGATTCAAACTTGGTGACGCGTGCGTTGAAGCATTTGACGTCGCACTCTTCGCCGTTGTATCGGACCACGTCTCCGACTTTATAGAAGTTGTTGTTGTAGATGTTGATGCCGGCGAGGATGTCCTTCAGGGTGTCCTGCAGGGCAAGACCGATGATGGTTGCCGCAATACCGATACCGGCGAGGATGCTGGTGACATTGACGCCGTGCAGATGCAGGATGATGACGATCGCAACCACAACCACGATGTACTGAAGGATGTTGAAAACAACACCGATAAAGGTGTTCTTGTGCTGTTCGTTCTTGCCTGTGTATGCAACTTTCTTGATCAGGTACTGCTTGATGATATACAGAAGTGCAAACATGATCACAGCGACCAGAACGCTGGACAAGAACGTCTTTGATATCAGATAATTAACTACTTCCTGCAATCCGTTTTCTTCTTTCATCGCTCGCACTCACATTTCCAGGACCACCAGAGAGAAGATGCCGTTGATCAGTTTCTGATATGCGTCTCTGTTTTCTTCTCTAACATAGAAATGAAGGTAGTAGCAGTCCTTTCCTTCCTTCATCACGTACGATTCTCCATACATCGGAACGCCCTCTGCCGTATAGGCATAGGCAAAACCCGCCGCCTTCCCGTAAGCGAAGGCTCTTTCTTTTTTTCCCATCGGCCTGTATGCCATTTTCTTCATCAGTCCGGCGATCTGTTTCTCCATTCTGCCGGCAATCGAAGAATCCCTCAGCATCAGCGCACTGAAGCCATTGAGTTTCTGATAAGCTGTTGAAGCGATGATGTGTCTTTTTTCGTCTTTCAGACAGATGCACTGATCGCCTTGGTTTGCGATGTTCAGTTCCTTCTGCTCCTCATCGCCCATCAGCGTAAAACCGTCGGGAAAGTTCAGCTGCAGTTTTTCCAGTTTTACGGTAATCATAAATCTCTGTACTTATTTATATTCTATCAGTATTAGTACGGCATAAACAACGAACATTCCGCCTAAAATGAGCGCCTGTTTCAGTCTGTGCTGACTCAGCAGACCTGCAAACTCGCGCACAGCGGCATTTGGCCAGAAATACCACTTGGTCGGTGCGCCGATGCCGATCGCCCGCATCTTGACCCTGCGGGCCCAGAGGCCTGCGCGGAAGACGTGGAAATTCGTTGTGGAGAAAGCGATCTTTCCTTCGGGATTTCTCTCCATGATCTTTTCCTTGGAGAATTTCATGTTCTCGAAGGTGCTGGTCGAGCGGTCTTCCTCGATGATCTGTTCCTCTCTTATCCCCTGCGTCATCAGATAACTCTTCATTGAGCGGCTCTCGGAGATCACCTCGTCTTCTCCCTTGCCGCCTGATGTGACAAAGACCAGTTCCTTGCCGGTCTCCTGAAGCTGACGATGGTAAAAGGCGAGTGCGGTATCGACCCTTCCCTGCAGGATCGGCGTCGGGGTGCCGTCCTTTCTGATCGCACAGCCAGGAATGATCATGAAGTCCTTGTCCCTGTCGGGAATGTGTTTCGCCGCAATCAGATCAGCGGCGATCGTCCCTGTCAGCATGCATTCCAGATACAGGAAGGCCGTCGAGAACACGCTCATCCACAGCTCATGAAACATCACTTCCCTCTGCGATCCCGATACATAATAGTTAAATCTCCACAAAAAGAGATAACTCCCAATCAGACCGACCGACAGCAGGATGCCCAGGACGTTTCCGAAAAAAAGCCCTTCCTTTTTGATCAGAACGACGTTGGAGATGCACAGCGCGATCGAAAAGACCAGGACAAAAGGAAGGGAGAGCAGGATGAAAGTGTAGGCCGAATTGCTCATGGTATTGATGCTGTGCTCTGCCGAAAGCAGGGCCGGCTGCTTCATGAACCGGACTGTCGTGATGAAGTGCGTGACCAGCAGGGTAAAGACGAATATCGCAAAGCCGATGTAGTAGATCGTGTTGTAGGAATAGGGATTGTACTCCAGCTGACCTATCAGGGAACGGACCAGCAGAATGATGACCAGCAGATAGTAGAGCGTCAGGATGGCGTTGATCAGATGGGCGTTGCCATCGGCGTCAGTGATCATCAGGATCACCAGAAAAAGCGCGACGATCAGTGAGATGACTGCGATATGATAGAGTTTCGGTTTTTTGTTTCTGATATCAAATTTCATCTGTTTTTCTTATTCTGTCCAGCTTCGGATCTTCCTTGCCGTATTTGACGTACATATCGTACATGATGCGGTAGAGCTTTTCGTTTTCCACTTCAAGATCCGCGTCTTTTTCAATCTTATAAGGTTCGCCGAAGTAGGTCTCAACACGGGATCGGAAAGGCTTGTACCAGCCGGTGTTGACGCAGGGGACGATCCAGGCGCCGTTGTTTCTGGCAAGCGAGACGGCACCGTACCTGAAGGGCAGCAGGATCTCTTCTTCACTGCGGTTGCGGGTGCCTTCCGGGAAGATTGCGATGATGCCTCCCCGTCTCAGTATTTCATCGGATGCCGCGATGACTTCCGGGGTATGTCTGGAACGGTCGACCTGTATCGTCAGCGCCATGCGCAAAAGAAACCCAAGGGGTCCGCGGTAGTACTTCTTGGCCGCCAGAAAGCGGACCGCCCTGTCTTCTACGGCGCGGATGACGAAAGCCGGATCGGGTGCCTTGCGGTGATTGACCGCGATGACCACCGGTCCCTCCGGGATGTTCTGAGCTCCATAGGCCGTCGGATGATAAAGGATTCCGGAAAGAACAACGATGATCCTGCGGATGATGCGATACGACGATTCATCCTGCTTTGTGTACTTTTGAATGAATTCTTTCTGATTGACCTTTTCTTCCATAATGTATATTATTGCGCGATTTGACCAATAAAAAAACTGTATTTCTACAGTTTTCTGTCAGAATATGCCCTGTTCCAGCATCGCTTCGGCAACCTTCTTGAAGCCCGCGATGTTGGCGCCGGCCACCAGATCGTAACCGAGTCCGTATTCCTGGGCGGCGATCATGGAAGCCTTGTGGATATTGACCATCATCAGGCGCAGCAGTTCATCCACTTCCTGTTCACTCCAGGAGAGGCGTTCGGCGTTCTGCGACATCTCAAGAGCTGATACGCCGACACCGCCGGCATTGACCGCCTTGGACGGCGCGACGATGATCTCCTTATGTTCTCTTAAAAGCTGCAGGGCGTCGTTGGTCGTCGGCATATTGGCGACCTCGATGTAGTATTTCACGCCGGAGTCAATGATCTTGCGTGCAGATTCGATGTCGACGTCGTTCTGTACGGCGGCCGGCATGTAGATATCCACGTCCTTCACGCCCCAGAACTTTTCGTTCGGCACGAACTCGCAGCCGAAGCGGTCCGCATAGGGCTTGCAATGGAGCGGATCGTCAATTCTCATCTGTTCGATGAAAGCGATCTTCTCCCTCGTGCAGATGCCTTTCTCGTCGTGAATATAGCCGTCAGGTCCGGACATGTAGGTGACCAGGGCGCCGAGCTCGGTCGCCTTCTTGATGATGCCCCAGGCGACGTTTCCGTAGCCCGATACGCCGATGCGCTTGCCGATGATCGTGTCGTGTTCGTGCTTGAGCACTTCATTGAGATAGTAGATGGCACCATAGCCGGTCGCTTCCGGACGGATCAGGGAACCGCCGTAGGTCAGGCCTTTGCCGGTCAGCACGCCGTTTTCAAAGTTGCCTTTTAAACGCCGATACTGGCCAAAGAGATAGCCGACCTCCCGCTTGCCGACACCCATGTCGCCGGCCGGTACGTCGGTATCCGGTCCGATGTAGCGGTAGAGAGCTGTCATGTAGCTCTGACAGAAGCGCATGATCTCGGCCTGGCTTCTGCCTGCCGGGTCGAAGTCGCTGCCGCCCTTGCCGCCGCCGATCGGAAGCCCGGTCAGAGCGTTCTTGTAAGTCTGTTCAAAGCCCAGGAACTTGATGATGGAGGCGTTGACGTTCTTCTGGAAACGCAAGCCGCCCTTGTAGGGCCCGATCGCACCGTTGAACTGGCAGCGGTAGCCGACGTTGGTGTGGACTTTCCCCGCATCGTCCGTCCAGACTACCCGGAACGTGATCATCCTTTCGGGTTCCGCCATCCTGCTGAGCAGGTCGGCTTCCTCGTATTCCGGATGTCTTTCGATGATCGGCCTGAGCGAAGAAAAGACTTCTTCGACACACTGAACGAATTCCGGTTCGTTCACGTATTTCTGTTTGATCTTATTTATTACATCATCTATATACATGCCCTTTTCCCTCTATCTTTATTATAAAGAATCTGTTCGGATAAAGAGCCGCTTATTCATTCAAAAAGTTCCCGATACAGAAAAATCGTACCGTTTTGTCCCTTTATTCACCGATCGCCTTGCCGATCATATCTGCCAGCGCAACATTCCCCTTTTCGCTCAGGTGGACGCCGTCCCCCATCAGGTAGTCCGCGTTGTTTTCAATCGCCGCATAGAAGTCGATGACCTTCGCATCTTCCTTCAGATCGTACTCCTTCTTATCCATCCGGCAGATATAGACATCGTGACCTTCACAAAGACGGATCAGCTTTTCATACTGGCCGAGCGTAAAGCCCGCCGTCCGGTCAAAGAGGAAGACGACGCGGTGTTCCAGCGTGCCGTTTTCTTTCTTTTCCTTTATCTGCGCATAGAGCGCATTGAAATCGTAATCGGAACTGCCGTTGCAGATGGAACGTTCAAACTTTTCACTGATAAGACCGTAGGCGGAGATCAGTGCATCGTTGCCATAGAAGGCGACGCGCTTTTCGATGCGCGCTTCGCTCTCTTTGATCGCGGCTTCCTTCAATGCGCTGTAGTTTTCAAGGTAGACGTTATAGACCGTATCGTAAACGAGGTCGGCCAATACACCGACGCCATCTTCCATGACGTGGATATTGTCATAGTAGAAATACTCCGGATGACCCTCGGAAGCCTTCTCCCATTCCACGATGTGCAGGTTATCGTAGTTTTCCGCAAAGCTCGCAAAGCGTTCGTTGAATTCGGGATCGTCCGCACCGACAGCATCGACCCAGAAGACCTGCCGATCTTCAACGATGTTCATCAGCTCTTCGTTGCAGCTTTCGATATAGTCGCCGTTGGTCGCCAGACACAGAACGATGATGTCGGAGAGCGTGCCCTCTTCTTTCATGTCTCTCAGGATGTCTTCGCCCGCATATAGGTCGCGGGAGACGCGGCCGTCAAAGTAGCCGTTGGGGAAACGCACATACATCTCGTCGGCGATGTCAATCAGGATGGAATCGCCGATTCCGGTGACCGGTGCTTTCGCCAGATACTGGCTCACGGCTTCCTCCTTGTTGTCCATGTCGCGGAAGATTGAAAGCAGTTCCTCCTCTTCTTCCTCGGAGTTGTGCAAGTACTCCTTGTTTTTCTCTTCGATCATCTTCTCGTTTTCCTGAAGCTTTTCTTTCAGCTCTTTTATTTCCTTGCTGTAGTCCTTTGCAGTGATGTAGCGGTAGAAACCAAACAGGGAGCCTATCAAAACCAGCGCGGACAGAAGGATCTGCAGAATCATGTTCCGCTTTCTTGAAGGATGAAAGACGACATGAAGCAGATAGGAAAGAAGAAGCGTCAAAATGACAGCCAGCAGCTTCTGGATGAATGCCGGCAAATGACTGTAGGAAAGCAGATAGATCAGCGGATACTGCACGAGATAGATCTCGTAGCTCATGTCCGACAGGAGATACAGAATCCTCTCGCCGGTCTTTTTCCTGTCGCTCTTTTGAACGGCATAGGCGATCATCCGGAGTGTGATGATGCTGACGAAGATCATTGCAAAAGAGAACAGTTTCGATTCCGCATTGACGAAGACGAAGAGTCCTGCCAGAAGGACCATATAGAAGGCAAAGATGACGTTGCCGATCTTTTCGCTTTTGAACGTCAAAGACGGAAGGCTGCGGAATCCATAGCCCGCCGCCATTCCCAGCAGCATCGAAAAGGCTCTTTCAAAGCTCCCGTAATAGGCGTTCATTACGCGGCCGTGACTGATATGAGTCGCAAAGACAACGAAGCTGACGATCGCCAACAGAAGCGATGCAGCCATCGGGAAGAGCCGGCTGACCTTCTTTGCCGCCTTCCTCATCAGCAGATGGAAGAAAGGCAGCAGCAGATCGTACTGAATGAGTATGGCAATGTACCACATGTGCATGAACGGCGAAGAGCTGTGGCGGGTGAAGTAGTCCTGATCGGCCAGCAGCTGCCAGAAGTTGTTGTAGGCAAAGATCACCGAGGTCGTCTCCGGCTTGAGTTCGATCCAGTTGATCGAATCGACCAGCGAAATGACGCCGACAAAGATGAAAGCGACCGCCAGAAGCGGAAGGTAGATCCTCCTGAATCTTCCGAGATAGTAGCTCTTCAGGTCGGGTTTCTTTCTGCTTCTGAAGGAGACGATCGACAGGAAGCCGCTCAGCACAAAGAAGGACGATACCGCCAGGTATCCTCCCTTCAGGATCTCCAGATGATATAGAAGGACACCGGCACAGAGAAACAGACGCAGAATGTCGATCTTTCTGAAATACATCTTGTTAGCCATAAATACCAGTCTTTACATCTATTATATGATTTTTAAGCCCCTCTCAAGGAAAACCTGTATGCATATTGATCGTTGCGGAAATACAGAAAGAAATCGTTTTTCAACCTTTGAATTCAACAGAAAAGGATCTTCAGCAGATTCTTTTGTTTTTCAATGATGATCTTCCTTATCAGATGACGGTGATCCCGTTTTCTTTCAGGGACGTATACAGGGCGGGAAGGACTTCGTTCTTGGCCTCTCTGTATTCGTGCAAGCCGGCCG
>JAEEGL011799743.1_pt1 | contig 17528 bp, 10 predicted proteins | sample 9134231 | NCBI WGS metagenome assembly JAEEGL01 (sample SAMN16246548, study PRJNA631951) | gut metagenome | biome: gut microbiome; feature: rumen; material: fiber-attached | host: Bos | place: Iran: Karaj | collected 2018-10 | reverse complement strand
GATTCCCAGCCAGCGGCAGAACCCGCAGATTCCCAGCCAGCGGCTGAACCAGACGTTCAAACCGATCAAATACAGGAAAATCCGGACAATTCCGATACGAGTCAACCATGAGCGAAGTTTCCCAGAGTTATTTTTATGCCATGCAATCGATATTCGTGGCATCCGATTTTTTGAATTACGCGACCCAGGCACTGCTTCAGGCGCATGATTTGGCCAAAACATCGTGCGCATCCGTGACGTGTTTTAACGTGCTCGAGAAATTCCCGACGATTATGCGGGATATCATCTTTCCGTATGCGGCGCTGGGCAGCGACGAAGTGGAGATACTGAATGAAATCCGCAAGGGTGTTGAAGCCCGAGGTGCGCAGTATCTCGAGAAAGTGATGGGCGAGAACGCATCACATATTCGTCTGCGCGTGGATTTTGCGCGTGATTCGATGGCCAAATCGATTTTGCATGCGGCTTCGGAATGCAATGCCGATTTGATGTTTTGCGGTGCTTATGGCACCAAGCCGCATACGACCGGAATCATTGGCAGCATGGCAGCGACTTTCGTCGCCTATACGCGCACACCGCTGTATTTGATAAAGAATCCCACGCACGTGGGGCCGCACAAAAAGATATTGGTGGCATTGCTCGAACCGGCATTTTCGGCGAAATTGCTGGCCTGGGCGGTATCGTTTGCGATGTTTTATCCCGATTCGGATATCGAGATCGTGACGCCTGTGCCCAATCTGAAACGCGCGGATCCATACGCCGATTATCAGGGATTTGCGCCTGGTGCACGCCAGATTGCTGCAGCAACCGAACGGATCACGCATCGCGCAAAACAAGCGGTGCAGCAGCTGACCGTGCCATTTGCATTCGAAGGTCATGCCGCAAATCTGTCGTTTAAGCAGCATGCGCCAGTGATGTCGATGGCTGGTGCAGTGCTTTCGGTGGCCGAGGAAATATCTGCAGACCTCATCGTTTTGCCGACCACACAGCCCTCGCTCGATGTCGATAATGAAATCCGCGATGTGGCGCGCAATATCACTGAATACGCCAATCAGAACTGTCTGGTCATTCCATCGGCATTTTTGAAATAAAAAAACGCGCCTAAGCGCGTTTTTTTATTTTTTGTTTTTTGCAGTTAATTGATGACACAACTGAATAGAGCTTAGAGCTTAGAGCTTAGAGCTTTGAGTGATCCAAGTCTAACCATAAGCCATAAGCTATAAGCCATAAGCCATAAGCCATCTGTATTCACGCTGGTTCAATACAACCACTTTATGCCGCCAAAGCATTCATGCGCAGCTTGTAGGCTTCGTGTTCGGCTTCGGCACTTTCGTGCATTTCGTGCGTGCGCAGCTGGAATTCGACCCGTCGTTCGTCGATTTGTGCCACGACATGAACGCTGCGATATCCCGATGGCTTGGGGTTTTGAATGTAGTTTTTGATGGTTCCCGGCACGATTGGATAGTTTGCGCAGATGATGTTGAGCGTTTCGTAAACTTCGAGTTCATTGCCGACGACGACGCGCATGCCATACAAATCGTTGAGCTGCGTTATATCGACGTGTTTGCGTGCAGCCTTTTGCATGGCGCTTTGTTCGGCCTTAACGCGGTGATAGACGGTTGCACCAGGGATTTCGTTGTCACGCAGCACAGACAAGAAAGAAGTGGCTTGTTCGCCCAGCCAGTTCTGGGCTTCGGTGCGGTCAAATGCCTGGTGTGATTCACTTTCGCCGGGAAGCTGCGGGTGTGAAGGGAGCTGGCGCTTGTTTTCATCGTAAAAAGCAGCGGTCCAGATGATCGTAAATATGGCGAGGAGAAGGGCTAATGCGGAATAACCGTGATCCATGAGCTGCTTTGTGCGCCGCCATAATTTGTGACTGGTTTGCTCACGTTTTGAAATCATGAATAACCTCATCCTGTATCGGGCATGGCGAATTGCCTTGCGCTTACAAATATCTGAACGCCATTCCGATGCGCCATATTCCCGGACACTGTGTCCGGCGATGCAGATGAATATGTGCACCAATTTTTATGTGGCAAGCCGGGGGTTGCCGATTCCGTGGGGGGGCCGCCCACAGGGCGCGTCGGATGGTATGATGGCGACTTGTGATTCCGGGGGTTACGCTGTCGCTCACCCCCGGTTAATGTCAGGCGCCCCTACAGGGCGCTGGCGGTTGCGCCTTGCGGGCGGCCACGCAGGGCCGCCCACAGGGCGCGTCGGATGGTATGATGGCGATTGGTGATCATGTGAAATTTATATTATTTGATAATTATATGAATAATATTTTTTGTTTTTACCTACACGTCATACATTCAGCTACAAATTTCGAAATCTTTTTTACAAAAAGCGTTAATCGACCGCGATTTTTTAAAAACATTATCTATAATACGTGTGTTTGTTCTGTTGCTTTAACGGAGGAAAGAATGACAAACCATACGAAATCGCTGCGATATTTACCATTTTTGGCGCTTTGTGCCGTGCTTGGCTGCGCGGAAGGTGAGACGCCCAAGAATTGTGAAGAGAATACGTACAACTGTGACAACAACATATTGATGTATTGTCAGGGTGGCAATTGGCAGACGCAGCAGTATTGCAACACGGATCAGACCTGTAATGCAGAGCAGCACAGGTGCGCACCGAACGCCCAGAACACGTGCCAGGAGGGGGCATATCAATGCGACCGTAACCGTCTGATGTTGTGTCAGGGAAACTCATGGAACGAGCAAATCGATTGCAGTGCAAGGCAGGGCACGTGCAATGCGCAGACGCACGACTGCGATAAGCAAACGGTTATCGTATGCAACGATGGGCAGAAAGCATGTATCAACAATGCTGTAATGGAGTGCCAGAACAACGAATACAAGAAACTCATCGAAGACTGCGGTGCGCAGAAGACGTGTAATTCATCGTCTTTTACCTGCGAAGAGCAGATACTGATCAAATGTGGCGAGGGCGATGTGAAGTGCGTGGGCACCACGCCAATGATTTGCTCAGATAACGACTGGGTAGCCCAGACGCCTTGCGGTAACAACGAAACGTGCAATTCCCAGACGGGTGCATGCGATATAATCTCATGTACGCCAGGTGCTGCAACGTGTGAAGGCAACACGCTGAAATATTGTGACAATAACGCCCAGAATCAGACCAAAGTTTGTCCCGCGGGCACGAATTGCAGTGTTGAAGCGGTGGATTGCATCGATCCCGATGCCGGCAAATGCACGGTTGATAACAAGAAAATTGATAATGGCGCATCGGTTTGTTCCGGCGGCAGTCTGGTAACATGCAACAACGGCAATCCCAGTGCCGATAGCTGTGGTGTGGGAAAGACCTGCCGTGACGGTGAAAATGCATGCAGCGATTATAAATCGTGTACTTCGGGCAGCACGACGGTTGCGCACGAAGCACAGGCATGCGGCAACAACGGGAAAGCTGTGGTGCGATGCGAGGATGGTGAACTCAATACGGTCACGTTGTGCTCCGGTGATACCGTTTGTATGTCGAGCGACAAAGGCTATTCATGCGAAGAGCCGCCTGAACAGTATTGCACGTTCAACGACAGAACGATCAGCCAGGGTGCTTATGTCTGCGACGGCAATGTGCTGCGCTTCTGCAACGGCAATGCGCTGAGCGAAGGCGTCGACTGCAAGGATAACAACAATGGCAAGAGCCAGTGTCTGGTCGACAAATGCGTGGCTGCATCGTGTACGCTGGGAACCGAAACTCTGGCCAGCAGCCTTACAGCATGCAACGCCGAAGGCACTCAGATTGTTAAATGTACCGATGGTGTATTGAGCGAACTGACGGGCACTGGTTCATGCACGTCATCACAAATCTGCCAGATGCAGTCATCCACGCCATCCTGTGTCGACAAAGGCAAAGATTATACAAGAATCGGCGATATCTGGCAGGATTACAACAGCATCGTCGATGCGTCGTGCAGCGGTACGGCGAGCATGGTCAAACCGGCAAAGGTTGAGATTACCGGCGTTGTGACGCATGTGAACAAAAGCGGCGATTACTATTTCTTCATTCAGGATCCATCGGTGAGCACAGCGCAGCGCGCCGGCATTATGATTAGCTGCGCCAATAATGGATGCAAGCTCAGTGATGTGCGTTCGCTCAGTGTTGGCCAGCAGGTGAAAGTCATTGCCGATGGCGTTGGCTATTCCTATTGCCAGCTGCAGGTTCGCGCCAATTCTACAAACGGCATCTCGATCGCACAGTCGGGTTCGGGGAACATCTCGGCAATCGGCGTTGATACCGTTCATATCAACTCCAGACCCGATAATCTCTACAACAGCTCGCTCGTTTCGGTTTCAAAAGTCATGGTCACCAATCCCGTTTCGGGTGGATTCATGGCGCAGGATTCCACCGGCGTATTCACGATTTCGACCGAAGCATACGCTGCCACGCTTAAAAACAGCAGCTATTATGCAGTGACCGGTATCGTTAAATATACCAACAATACATCGGTTCTGATGCCGCGCAGCGCAAGCGATATCAAGGAAATCGAGTGTACCGGCACGGCGACCAGGTGTGAAGCGAACAAGCTCTATACATGCACCGGCACTTCGTGGGATTCGGGAAAAACTTGCACCACTACGGTTGAGAATGCCACCGCTATCTGTGATGGCAGTGCCTGCGGTTTTGAATGCAAAGACGGTTACTATCCCAAAGACGGCAAATGCGAAAAGATCGAGACGGCCAAAGATCCTTGCAGCGATGCGGTGAGCCATAACAGCGTGCAGCATGGTTCGGTCGGATGCAGTGCCGCATCGGTTAAAGGCACCTGCGACGATGGCAACTGGATCGAAACCATCCCATGCTCTGGTCCTGCCGACAGTATCGCTTCGTGCAATGGCGGTGTGTGCGGCTGGGATTGCAAGGATGGATTCGATAAGGTCGGTGATTTGTGCGTTGCCAAGAGCTGCACCGACATGGCGGGCAATACCATCGCCAGCGGGAATCCGGGCTGCGGAAACACAGGCAGTGCCTCAGGCAAACTGGCTCAGTGCATGAACGGTCAGTGGGTGAATCCACAGGTTTGCGAACGTGGATGCGATCCTTCTACCAACAGCTGCAAGAGCCGCATCGAAACCGCGGTCGGCTGGTGCCGTTTCCAGTGGCTGGGCGCAGACCGCATCGCTTTCAGCCGCGTGCGCACCAAGGAGCTCGACGAGAATGGCGTACAGTTCACCCCATACTTCCGCTGCACCATTTCGCCCAACAATACGGTCAGCTCTTGGTCGGATATCGCTTCGACCACGCAGAATACCGAGTTCTCCGATCCCGTGAACAAAGAATATATGACGGCTCCCGATGGGCTGCCAAGTGCGCCCAATTCCTATGCCTGCGTTGCTTTGGTCGATATTAAAGACGGCTATACCTATATTTGCCCCAACGATCCGAATAACCCAGACCTGCCCACGCTGCGCGTCGATGATACAACGATTCCCAACGACTGGCAGTTCAAGACCTATGTCGTTGAATCTCCAACCGCAAAGCCTGTCACCTGGTGCAAATTCTATATCGACGAGTCCAGCCGTACATCCTATGTTCAGTTCCTGCCGCCAGTCGGCTTAACTGCAAACGATGTGACTGCAACGACTTATTGCACCACCGATTTGACAAAGTACATTGCATCGTGGGAAACGACTGTTCCAACCGCAAACGTGAATTCATCGTGCGGCAGTTGCGGCACGACCAATACCGAGTATATGACGAATGCCGGTGCTCTCCCGGGCACGAATGGCGCACACTATTGCGTTGGCGTCGTGACGGTAACTGGCGGCAACAGCTATGTTTGCCCGACAGATCCTTCCAAGTTGCCGGTTCTGTATACGCCTGCAACAATGGCAGACGAAAATGGCACGCCGACACAGTGGGGATACACGGTAAACTAGAAGCGCAGCAATCGCGTACCAACAGGCCGGGCCTTGTGCCCGGCCTTTTTTATGCAGCGCGGCCTGCGTATTTTGCGACGCAAAATAGCAGGCCGAAAAAAGCCGCCGTATGCAACGCATAGGCGGCGAAAAAAGAAAAACGCTGATTCCCGTTTAATTTTCGGGCACATCCAGTCCCAGCAGGCTGAAATCTGCGGCGAGTTCGTTGGCGAGCAGGCGATAGAACAGGTATGAACCAAAGCCGGTCCACCAGACCCAGTTCGTGTCGCGGTTGACTTCGACGGCGATGACGCCCACGACTTCGTCTTTCATGCGGATGGGATAGCAGAGCGTGGCGTAGTTGCCTTCGCGTGAGGGTTTGTAATAATCGCTGAGTTTGCGCCACGAATCGTCGAGATTTTCGCACAGACGGCCGTCACAGAGCGTGCCGAGGGCTTCGTTGACGAAGATGTTGTTTTCGAATTCGGTGCATCCGCCGCGATCGGTGCCGCCGGTGAGTGTGATGACGCGGTTCAGGCGCACGGCGAGTGCGGCGAGTGACGAATTGACGGGATCTTCCGGATAGATGGGCAGGTCGATATCGTTAAAGATGGTGAATCCGTGCGGGTTCGAGAGGCGCAGAATGTCGCCGTTTGGCGTGCTCACGCGGTATCCGATGGCGAAGCATGGAATCTGGGTTTCGTGTGCGACCAGCTCGTTCACCTCTTTGATAAACATTGGCAGCGATGTATCTGAACTCGTGTCACCGGCATTTTTGAGCAGCCGTGTGACGGAAACCTGCGTTTCGCGCACGCATTCGAGCAGCCACAGCTGCTGAGCCGAAAGGCTGAAGAACGACGAGCGGTGCAGATAGGTGCCGAGTCTTGTGGCGAGCGTTTCGAGCACGCGGGAAGTGAGCGAGGCCAGCGGCATCGTTTCGAAGAAACAAATCGACAGAAATCCGAGCAGTTCCTGCTGTCCGACTTCGTTGGTGCACAAAAGCGGCAGCATGACGGTGAGTTTTTCGATTGGGCGATAGGCTTTGGTCGCGACGCGGTGCGCACTCTTTTGAATTTCGCCCATCGAGAACCATTCGTCGGTATCGGGATCGCCGATGAAGATGTTCAGACCAACGGTGCGGGTGCGGCGCACTTCTTCGAATGCGTGGCCAATCAGACCGGAATTCTCGCCATGACGCACGACGAATTCGAGCGTCGACATGTTGTCGTAGGCTTTGTTGTCTTCGGCGGGAGCGCAATACAGCTTTTCGGCGACGATCTGGAAACTGGCAGGTCCCACGCCGCTGAGCACCATCGATTCCAGAGAACTGGCCAGAATCAGCGAGGCAGAATGGTCGACACCGCACCAGACCGGCAGCAGATCGAGCACGCGAGCGAGGAAATCTTTGGGCGATGCGCCTTCGCACTCGTCGAACACGATGCGCAGCGAATTGTTGCGGAATGCACGAATCGCTTCGTTAATGCGGGTGCGCAGTGCAACCGTGAGGATATCCGCATCGAATATTTTGGCGTTATCGGCGATCACAAACGCATGGATATGCTCGCGCCCAGGCTCCGAAATCGACAAAACCGGGAATAATACGAGGTTTTTACCGTCGATTTCGACTTCCATCACGGCCGACAAATCGTTGCGATCACGCGCCTGCGAAACGAGCTTGTCGTAATCGGCATGGATATCGAGCACCTCGGTGCCATAGGATGTGACGCGCAGCGCGACCGCCGGCATGTGACTGGCTTCAAAACCAACCAGCACGCCCAGATGATTGATCTTGTGGTCCATCAGCAGCGGCATCATGTAACGGTGCAGATGCACGCCAAGTATCTCAATGATTGAATCCGTCCAGGGTGATAAATACCGCGTTCCCTCGTAAGATTGATTCGTCATGTGTCTTCCTGTTTAAAAGTTTTTATTCTGGGGCTTTGCCTCAGACCCCACCAAGGGCCTAATGCCCTTGGAACCCATTTAGGGCAAATCTGTTGTTATGCCTTATTTTCCAGTTCACTCAGGCGGCAGCGCATTTCGACAGCGCATGTTTTAAAGCCGATTTTCTGGAAAAACTCTGCGACGCCGTCCGGATTGCCGACCAGATGCACGGTTATCCAGTCGATGCCGTGATTGTTGATATCTTCGAACAGATATTCGGCGAGCGTCGTACCGATGCCGCGACCGCGGTGCTCGGGCAAAACCCAGAGTTCGCCGATATCAGCCAGGGCCTCGACTTCATACAGCCGCGCCTGATTCTGAATCACAGCCGCGATATAGCCGACCACAGTTTCGCCGGTGCTGCCGTCTTCAGACTTGGTCTCGATCGTCGCAACATAAGCTAAATAGCGCTGATCGACCATCCACTGCTGCCGCAGCCGCCGCATTTCCCATGCATGCTGCTTGGCCGTCACGCGAATCGCGCTCAACGGGTCGGTCTCGGCCGCCACCTGCGCAGCATACAGTTCCTGCACTGCGTCCAAATCATCAATGCGTATCCGTCGAATTGTTACATCTGGCTTGTCTGTCATCACTCCCTCGCTCGCAAAAAGCAACCGCTAGATTAGCACATTTTATACAGTGATTTCAAACTATCGATGCCGAAATTCTTGTGTCAATGCAAAGGAATGCGTCATCTTGCATGTATGTATATGTGTGCGCCGCTATTGCCCTGCGGGCAATACGCTTGCGCACCGCCGCTATCTGCGATACGCGGCGGTAAAAAAACAGAGGCGTGTCGCGACACGCCTCTGTCTGCTCACCAAATCGTTTGGTTTGAATATCTCAATCCTGATAGAGCGATTCGATGATGTCGTGGAAGTGCTTTTCTACGGCGTGTCTCTTAATCTTGAGTGCCGGTGTGAGCAGTCCGTTCTCGATGGTGAATTCTTCGAGGATAATGGCGAATTTCTGTGGTTTTTCATAGCCGCGCAGCGATTCGCACGCTTTTTGAAGTGCCTGGCCGACAACACGTCGAATCCCCGCTTGCTCCGCCATTTCATTTGCATTCGGCGCATCGGGCTTGAGGTCGGGCAGATACTTCTGCAGCACCGCATCACTCGGGCGCAGGAGGACGATATTGTAGGGCATGCCCGCGCCGAACACTACCGAATAAGCGATTTCCGGCGCGCGGTTGATGACTTCCTCCAGCGCCGATGGCACGACGTATTTGCCGTTGGATAATTTGTACTGTTCTTTCACACGGCCCAGGATATAGATGAAACCGTCTTCGTCGATATAGCCTGTATCACCGGTGTGCAGGCGGCCCTTTTCGTCGATGATTGCCGACGTCGCCTGCGGGTTGTTGTGATACCCTTTCATCACGCACTCGCTGCTCACGACGATTTCTCCGGCGTTTTCGCGATCGGTGCTGCAGTCGGGAAGCGGCTCGATTTCGATTTGAACCGTGGGCAGGGGAACGCCGACAGATCCCAGTTTGTCGGGGTTGTAGTTAATCGAAATGACGGGCGAATGCTCGGTCATGCCATAGCCTTCGAACACGCGAATGCCGAAATCCTCGAAGAATATGGCGACTTCACGTGCCAGCGAAGCACCGCCGCTGACGCAGAATTTGAGCGAATCGCCGAAGATATGGCGGATTTTGGCGGCCACAAAGCGATCTGCGAGACGATACTCGATTTCTTCCAGACGATTCAGCTTGCCGGTGCGCGCCTTGTGCATCACGCGCTGCGCTCGCTGAAACAGAATGCGGGTGGCGCGGCTGGATTCCATCTTCATGTGTATCTGATCGTAGATTCGGGTGAAGATTTTGGGCACCGCACAGAGCACCGTGGGATGCACTTCCTGCAGGTTTTGAGCGATGGTTTTGGGCGATTCCGCCAGACCAACCGCCGCGCCGAGCGCAGGAAACAGCGTAAAATCGACGGTTTTTCCAAAGCCATGCGCCCACGGTAAAAATGAGAGCACGCGGTCTTCGCAGTTGTAATCGAACATCTGCGCCGAAATGAGCACGTCGTGCACGACATTGTGATGCGTGAGTTCCACGCCGCGCGGTTTTCCCGTTGTGCCGCTCGTATAGATGATGTCGCAGATATCCTCCTCGCAAGCTTCGTCATCATCCTGATCAAGCGGTTCTTCGCCATGTGCGGTCTCGAGCAGTCCGGGGCCGCTGGATGGGTCGAGAACAAATACTTTGTTTGCATCGATGCACGAGAACCGTGAAATGGTATCGAAAATCTTTTCGCTGCGCACGACGACGAGGCCCGGACGACAGTCTTCGAGGATATATCGCCAGTCTTCTTCTGCCTGAACTTCGTACATCGGAACGATGATCGCGCCAAGACCATAGGCGGCGTATGCAATCTCGGCAAATCCCACCGAGTTGTTTGTGATCAGGGCGACCCGGTCACCTCGGGCAATCCCCTGATTTCGCAGGAATGATCGCATGCGTCTCATGTTTTCGTCGAATTCACCGTAGGATATCCAACGATATTCGCCTTCTTCCTTTATGCCCAAAAATGGTCTGTCTTTGTATGATTGCGCTGAGTGTCTGATCAATTCCGAAAGCGTTTTGATGCGAAGATCCTGGTTGTAATGTGTAACTTTTTGTATATCGACTTCATATCGGTTCAGTTTGATGGCCATATCCATACTGGGCTTAAGCCCCCTCCTTGATATAAATAAGGTTACCATTAGAATGTACACTTGCACATCCCGTATGTGGATATATAATGGAAATGTCACGGAATTGTCATGATGATAAAATTTAAAATCGCAAGGTTTTATGCGCCTGATATGCATAATGAATATTTGGAACGTATGTGCGTTGTGTACTATTCCCGGGTTGTACGATTTTTTTTCTGGTCGCGTGAAATGCCCACCCCACATGCGAATGCCGCGTTGCGTCATCGTGTTGCGTCATTTTTAACTATTTACAGAAAATATATTTTTTGAGGGGTATTCCGGGTTACGCTGCGCTCCCCCCCGGGCTGTACACTTGCACGCCTTCAGCGTGCTGGCTGTATGCGCACTGTTATTCACTATTCAATATTCACTATATTCCGGTGCACAACCGATTTTAATAATTCGGCATCTCTTCGAACGATTCCGGAAGTGTATTTGGAATTTCGAAAAACAGTTTCGGATCGCCGGCATCTATGCGATGGAATATCAATAATCTGGCCATCCCTTTTTTGACATAATTGCGCGATTCATTGTATGGAATCAGCTCTACAAATGCATCGTGTTCCACTTTATTTCCGTATGCGGTGAGCCATCTTGCGACCTGATGCGGACCGCCGTTATATGCAGCCATCGACAGCGTTACATAGCCGTGGAACTTGCGCAAAACCTGGTCGAAATACCATGCGCCCATGGGAATGGATGCTTCGGGCCGAATCAGATCGTATGGTCCAAACCCTTGCAATTCCATGGCTTCGGCGATTTTATAGCCTGTCATTGGAATCACCTGCAGCAGCCCATAAGCCGTAGAATGCGATATTGAGTCGGGGTTGAATGCCGATTCTATATTCATTACAGCCCAAATAATATCCGGTGAAATATTATATTGTGATACTGCGTTTAATACAGCTTCTGAATAGGCATGCGGATAAAAGATAGAACAAGGTTTAAGCGTATCTTCTGAACCGCATGTTTTGTTTGGCAGTGTATGATATTTGCGTGCAAGATAGTAGTCATGGAAGCCGATAAGCGTATTTTTTACAAAAGTGCTCAGCGCGCCTGCCTGTTCATATATTTTTACCTGGCGTTCGGCGATTGGCGTGCGGGCGGCCAGATCTTTTGCAGCCGGCAATGCAAACCTGTATTCTTTCAGTTCAATGCCCCAGACGCCGGTATCGTTCTTGCGGTTGTCGACCAGATGCCCGTCCAGACTCCATTTGGTCGTCCACAGGTTCTTGGGCGTCGGTCGTGACTTCATGCGGCCAATGCCCAGGGCTTCGGATGCGATGACGCGGAATGTCTGGTTGCGTTCGCGATACAGTTCGGCATCGTTAAAAAATGCGACGCGTTCGAGATCCGGGAAAATATCGCGGTATTTGGCGACATTCTCTTTGAAATCCACCAGCAGTTCGCGTTCATCAAAGGTGAATTCCTTTGTCCATGGCCGCACGGTGTCTGCCGGCTGTTTGGCCGAGCCATCGAATTTCTGTATCACCGGCGTCTGAACCTGTGATGATTCGGCGTTTTCCGACTCCAGTTCATGCAGGCGTGTCCAGGCCAAAATCGCATAATAATCGTTGCTGTCGTTGGTGAGCAGTGCTTTGAACTGCTTTTTGGCCAGATCGATCGTCGCTTCGGGCACCGTCACCGATTTCTTTTGCTTCTTTGACGATTTCTTCGATTTCGATGATTTGGACGATTTATCTGCGTTTTTTGGCACGGCTGCAGTCTGGTTTTCCTGCGGCTGTGCTTTTTGCTGTGCCCTTTTTAATGTTGCCTGCGCCATAAAGTATTGCGCGCGGCGTTTATACGTGCCCGAAAGGGATTCGAGTGCGATGGTGTAATATTTTCGCGCGGTATCGTAATCGCGGTTCAGATAGGCCAAAAAAGCCATCTGTGCGATATCATCCAGCTCACTTTGTTCGTTGATGATGCTTTTGGCGTTGCTGTAGGCCACATCCAGCGCCCCGCAGGTGAGCGCGAATTCCATGGTCGAACGGATGCGGGCGGCTTTTGCGAGTTTCTGGGCATTTTTATGATGATACTCAAGTGCCTTTTCACAGTCGCCCATATAGGCATAGGCGCGGTAGATATAGGCAATCACGCCCGACGGCTTGAGGTTGTCTTTGGTCTGTTCGTCGAGCTTTTCGAGTATTTTTTCGAATCTTGCCGCAGCCTCGGCGTGATCACTGCGTTCGTATGCAATGCGTGCATGCTGCACCATCAGCTGGTAGCTCTGGGGAAACTGCGCCATGGCCTCGGTTGCTGCTTTTTCGGCATCGTCCCAGAACCGAGATTTGCGCAGATTGTCTACACGCGAAAAGACTTCGTCAAACGACCAGGATTTGTCGGGAATCTCTCGTTCCTGCAGCCATTTTTCGGCGCGTTTTGAGGCTTCGGCCCAGGGATAATAAAACGCGATTTCCTGCACAATGGCCGTGGCGCGCGAGATCTCTCCGCGTGCGTACATCAGGGTCGCCAGCTCGATTCGAAAATCGAGCAGTCCCGGGTATTCCGGATAGGTCGCAATGAATTTCGACAGCTCGGCTTCATCCACGTCGTGCAGACGAATAGATGCTATCAGCTTGAACGCCCGGGCTTCGTGGAAATATGGCGAGTTTCTTACAGCCTGAACGCGGTCGAATGCATCCCTGGCCTGCCGCAAACTGATGGCTGCATCTTCTTCACTTTGCGATTCGCTGTATCTGAGCAGCATTCTGCCTTCGAAGAAATCAAGCACATCATCGACCGAAACCTCGCGTTCATGCGAGCGGATCCGTTCGATGAGCCTGAGCGCATCGGGAATATTATCGACATTGGCTTCGGCCATGCGCAGTGCAAGCAGCATCCATGCGCCATCGGTGCGCAGCGATACCGCTTTCAGCCAGGCGGTATTCAGGTTGGATGGCGACTCCAGACAGTCGTTGTACTGAGGCAAAATGCCGGGTTCGGATTCGAGCGAGGTTTGCAGATGCGTCAGCGCAGCCGTATGCGTGAGCAAAATTGGTTCGATGGGCAGGTCTTTGGGCGGTTCGGGATCGGCCGGAGCTGGCTGCAAATCGTTGGCTGCACCGCCAGACGCCATGCATCCCTGCATCCCAATCATCAATATCGCCAGCAAAATAGGCAATATCAGGCGCTTTTCCCGTTTAAACCGCAACATCCATAATCCCGACTTCGTTCGGATGCCGTGAACCGGTTTTGGGGTTCGACGGCATCATCATCCGCAGACGGTTTAAACGCATTTGGGGTAACTGGCAATTTCCGGGGGATAAGATCAACATGCGATGTGTCTGGCGAATTGCAGGGCAATCGTGTTGATGTTTTCCATGGCTTTGGGAAAATTGAAGTCGTAGTTGGCGTTTCCGAACAGACAGTCCGAAACGGATTTGAGCGAGAGAAAATCGGTGTGATTTCTCATACAGACCTGGGCGATGGCGCACCCTTCCATTTCGATAAAGAGCGGATGAAATGTTTCGGCGATGGCTTTGGCGCGATCACCGCGAACTGCAAACCAGTCGCCTGTTGCACCGGTGCCGCACAGATACGGTATCTGCATCTGGTTTAATAGTGCTTTGGTTTGTTCAATGCGGCTTACCGGAAACTCGACCACATTGATCGTGCTGACCAGACCGATGGGATCGCCGCAGGCCGTTGTGTCGACATCGTGCTGGATATATTTATCTGCGATCATCAGTGTGCCGATTTCTACATTTTCAAAACATCCGGCGACGCCGACGTTGATAATGATTTCGGGCTTGTACAGCGTGATGCAAAGCTGCGCAGCCATGGCTGCGTTGACTTTTCCGATGCCGCCGGCAACTGCGATGATATCGTCTGTAATTCTATAGAAACTGACGCCCGCTACGGTCTGTATCAGGGCTGTATCATTGTCGCGAAGCAGTGAGTCAATTTCTTTCGGCATGGCATAATATAATGCGATCATTTATGTTTCTCCGCAATCGTTGTGAATGACTGTATATATTCACCATGAACATCTTGTGCATGGCGGGGCGCTATTTACCATTGGGTGCGGGAACGTGCAAGAGGGGGAACTGTGTCGTGCAATAGACTCTTTGTGTGTGTTTGTCTTACAAACAGCCGAAAATTATTGATAAAATTTGTTTCATTTCCTTGCAAATGACTATGTCACGCCTTACATTACCAGGGGGTTGGTATTTTGCTGCCTTAAACCGTTGGGAGCTGGCATGAAGAAACGTCGACTGGATTATCTGCTACTGACTGCCGTGATGATTGTGAGCGGCTGCACGCTGGAAGAGGTCTGGACCGTTGATTTCATGGACGAAAACGGCAATATCATATTTTGTCCCAGGCCAGACGAGAACGGTGTGCTGCCCGATGGGAAAATGATGCATCTGGAATACAGCGTGAATCGCCAGGTGCATTCATGCCATCGTGATGATTGTTTTGCAGAATTCGATTGCTGTGGCTATTCCGACAAACGCGCACAGCTGTTTTACCGCGCATTTGAATACGGCCTTTGTCCCAGTGCCATGATGTGCCTGCAGGAAAAAGACTCGGTGGATTTCTATTGCGAGTCGACGCAGGTGCGCCATTGTGATCCTGGTTATCATGTAAATGGTGACGACTGTGTGCCGGATACCGTAAATGCATGCGGCGGTATCGATTGCACCAAGATGGCCGGATGGAAGAGCGGCAGCTGCAGTGCGCTTGGAAAATGCCAGATCTCGGATTGTGAACGCGGCTATCACTATTACAGGGATGAAGAGGGATCGGAGTTCTGCGAAGCGGATACAATCGAGAATTGCAAAGAACACGGTCATGTTTGCGAAAAGAAAGAAGGTGAGCGATACGTCATTTGCAACGATAATGCGGAATGTGAGGTGTCCAAATGCGAATCCAATTATCACTGGAATCGCGATAATAACGGCTGCACGATAAACAGCGTCGATGAATGCGGCTGGTTCAACAACAACTGCGGTGTGATGGCGGGCTGGCTTCCCGGAGCCGAGGGCAACCGGTGTGATGTCTACAATTGCATCGCCGGCGCATGCAAAGAAGGCTATCACCTCTATAATCAGGAAGTGCTGGGCATCAATGTGCCGTGCGAAATCAATACAAATCAGGACTGTGGTGAACACGGCAATGATTGTACGGTGTACAATCAGGTTTGCAGCACATCGACCGGACAATGCAAGCAGTCGTGTGACAATGGCGAACATCAGTGCACATCGGGGTGTGTCGACATCAAAACCAGCAATTACAACTGCGGTGCATGCGACGTCAAATGCGATACGACGGTGATCGATCACTCCAGTGTCGTCTCTTGCCAAAATGGCGAATGCACCATCGTCGAATGCCAGGACAACTATCACAAGCATAATCAGACCTGCGAATTCAACTCGCTGAATAACTGCGGAGCGCACGGGTCGGTATGCGATGCCTCGGTACAGTTCAACGGCATTGCTTTTAGCTGCAATGGCGGCAACTGCGCAGCGACTGCATGCATCGCCGGATTCCACGTCAATGATGGCACCTGCGAAGCAGATAACCTGCAGAACTGCGGTAAGCACGGCAATGCCTGCACCTCGCGAAGCAATGCCGTGGCTGCCTGCATCAGCGGTAATTGCCAGTACTCATGCAATGCCGGATTCGGCGATTGCGACAACAACATGAATAACGGGTGCGAGTTTAACCTGAGTGCGAATCACATGAATGCCTGCAGCAGTTGTTCCGCCGGATTTGCCAATTGCGACGGCACCTTCAACAACGGCTGCGAAGTCAATCTGAGCGCAAATGCACTTAAAAGCTGCACAGAATGTGATGATAATTTTGATTATTGCGGCGACAGCAAATATGTAAACGGTGCGCCGTTCTGTATCAACCGTCATTACCATCCGAGCGGAGATACCGTGATCTCAAGAGAATGGTGCTTTGGCTACTGCAACAACAGCGGCGAGTCGGGCGTGCCGGGGATTACCTACAGACAATGCTCGCCAGGCCAGATCTGCTATCTGATGGGTAAAGTGGTGACCTGTCAGTAACCGCAGCTTTTTCTTTTTCTGGGGCGCTGCCCCAGACCCCGCCAAAGGCCTATTCCACAGTTCGCAATATCAAATCCGCTGCGTCTCTCGCGCAATGCGCTTCGACTTGCGCATTTGATTTGCTCACTGGGCTCTACATTCGCGCCATTCACCGGATGGCGCTCATTCCGGCCCCTTTGGAATCCTTTACGTGATAAATACTTCCTTAGTTTAGATACTACCAAAGCCTGCAAAGATCGAAATGGGGCCCCTCCCCCATTTCGCCTAAACTGTATTGTTTGGGTGGTCAGCATGGCGTAAGCAATATTCATTCATGGTTTAATGCGGTAGCCCTGTCAGTAACAGATGACGCATTCCTCCGAACGTGATATACACTGCAGGCGATTTTGCGTGGTGAGGAGCACGTATGAAATTTAACGCCATACCATTCGTTATCCTGTGTGTGTTTATTGCGCTTGGCGGGTGTACGCTCGATTCGCCTCCCGATTTGGGGGCGCGCTGCGATGAGGTGTCTTTCGTCTGGCCAAATGAATCGATGGATGAGATTCGGATTGGCGCAAACGAAACATACGACTACTATCTCAATCATAAGGTTTGTCCGCCCGAGCATCCGATGTGTCTGCAACTGCACGGCGTTGTATATCGTGGTATGATCGATGAGAATGGCGACTACCTGGGCGATATCGTCTTACCGGACGAGTGGTATTGCAGCGATCGCAGGGAGAGCTGCCCGAAAAACTCGCATCTGGTGCTGGATGGCATGTATTGCGAGCGCGATTCGGCACGGCATTGCGGTTCTGACGATAATAACTGCATGGATTCAGCCAAAGGTGTGGATTCTGCCGAATGCGTCAATGGACAGTGCCAGGTGCTCAAGTGTTTGCAAGGATTTGCGCTGATAGACGGCGAATGCAGGACCGGTGCGCAGTGCTGCGGTGACTATTGCAAAAACTGTACATTGGCTCAGCCGCGGCAGGTT
>JAEEGL014515061.1_pt1 | contig 17529 bp, 5 predicted proteins | sample 9134231 | NCBI WGS metagenome assembly JAEEGL01 (sample SAMN16246548, study PRJNA631951) | gut metagenome | biome: gut microbiome; feature: rumen; material: fiber-attached | host: Bos | place: Iran: Karaj | collected 2018-10 | reverse complement strand
TTGCGTTCGGTGAAAATGTACTCCGCCATTTTCGGGTTCCATCTTCTTGTCTGGTGGCCGAAATGCACACCGGCTTCAAGAAGCTGCTTCATTGATACAACTGCCATAGTTATATCCTCCTAAAAAATGTTTTTTAACCACCGGAAAGGCAAGGGCCTGCCGAACAGTTTTCACTGCCAACAGGGCAGACTGACCCCTTCCGTGCGTGATCCATGGTATTATAGCACCGCCGTCCGGAAAATGCAAGAGGTTTTTGAAAAAAGTTTGCGGTGTGCAGTGTGCAGTGACAGGGACGCGGGTGCAGGCCGCGCGGAAGCGCGGCGCTACGCCGACGAGCTGTCCACGCCCAGTCGGCTGATAGCCGACAACTACGGAACACTGTAATTCAACTGCCACTGCAAACTACACACTGCACACTAAAAAAGCCGCCCACTCAGGCGGCTTGCTCGTCAGTCTTTGATTGCGGCATACACCGTTTCGGCAAAGAGCTTTGCCCCGTCGCGGTTCGGGTGGCAGCCGTCCAAAAACAGATCGTCGCGGCCGGAAAACACGGTGTGGATGTCGATCGCGGGGAGGTTCCGCCCGGCGGCGATGCCGAGCATCAGCGGCGTCAGTTCTTCGTCGATCACGACGTTGTCGATGTCATATTTCACGGTTCCGTTCACGGGGAAGGCCGGCGTCGGAATCACAACATAGAGTTTCGGCTTGCTTTCGAGGGCGGCGAAATCGTCGAGCAGGGCGCCGTAACCGGCGCGAACCGCCGCAGGATCCCAGTTATACGGCTTGGAATCGTTGGAGCCGAGCATCACAACCACGATGTCCGGCTGAAACGCGAGCGCCTTCTGATACAGGTTTTCGGCGCGATAGGGCCGGTCGCCGCTGTCGGAGGCCGTGCGGCCGGAATAGCCGTAGTTGTTGACGCAGTAGCCGTCGCCGAGCAAGCGCTGCAGCTGCGCCGGGTAGTTATAGACGCCGCGGTTGGGAATACCGAAGCCGTAGGTCACACTGTCGCCCACACAGGCCACGCGGATCTGGCCCTCCTTCGGCGTTTGCAGCGGATGCCAGCCGCCCAGCATGCCAAACCAGATCAGACCGCCGTATGCGGCCGCAGCAAGGATTGCAATGCACAGCAGAACAGCGAGAAGCTTTTTCTTCATGAAATCAGACCCTTTCGCTTTTGTTTTGTCTATTGTAGCATAATACAGGCCCTTGTGCAAGACCCGGCGCACACAACAAAACCGACCCGGCGTGCGCCGGGTCGGTTGGGTTGTGGGTGGATTATTTGGTCAGGTTCTTCAGCCAGCTGAAGGTGATGATCTTCTTGATCCATTCAATGATCTGCTGGAAGAAGCGGATGAAGCCGTTCTTGGCAAAGCCGTTCTTGGAATCCTTGCCGTTTTCTGTACGGTCACTATCCTGATAATGATACACATCGCCGGTCGGGGCTCTCTCATCATCGTCTGCATCTTCGCCTTCCACATAAGTCTGGAACAGCCAGTCGAGCAAATCGGCAACATTGCCGAGGTTCTCGTCGGTCTTGGTGGCCTCTGCGCTCTTCGAGATCAGCTGCAGTCTGTCGTTGTAGCTTCTCTGCCATTCGGCAACAGGCGCCGTGCCGTTGTGGATGCCGTAGAAGGTGTAGTAGATCATGTGCAGCAGCGAATCCATGCCGGAAGGTGTGCCCGCATAGGCGGCGACCAAATCGATCAGCTTGTCGATGTAGGCATAGCCTTCGTCGCTCATTTCGATCTTCGCACGGACGATCTGCTTCAGCTTCGCCGGGTTGTCGCCGGAGGCGATCCACTTCAGCAGCATCTGCAGGATCACGGCGAGCGTGTCGGCCTTGGAGGCCTGACCTGCGTAGCCCATGTAGTAGGCCGGGGACTGACCGGACTTGGTGTTCGTGTAGCTGTACAGATAGCCGTTGAAGCACTGCAGCAGCAGCTCGATATCCATGTCGTTCAGATTGAGATCGATGGTTGTACCGGCGAGGTCAATCGAAATCGTGCCGAGGTTGGAAACAAGGGCATGGAAGATGGAGGACATGGTCAGATCCTTCAACGGAAGCTTTTCGTCGATCAACTGATCGAGATTGATCTCCTTGAGCGGCTTAATCGCGTCGATCAGCGTGTAGACCGCGTTGAGAACGTTGCGGACGCAGGTATCCAGCGCGCCGCAGTTGATGAAGTACTGGACGTTCGGGATCAGGTTGAACAGTTCATTCGCCGGATCGGCCAAAACAGTGTCGAGCTTGTCGAAGACCGGATTCAGGATATCCTTGATCAGGTTATCTTCATCGGCTTCCACATCGGCTTCATACTGTTCCTGCGTCTTGATTCCGTCAATACCGACCGCCTGGCCGCCTTCGACCTTGGTGCAGCAAAGCGCTTCCAGAATCGGAACGATACCGTACTTGTAGCCTTCTGCGCCGGGCAGGACGATCTGGTCGCCATTTACTTCTCCGGCCGGACGATTATCCGTCTTGTCGGTGAAGAACGCGAGGTCGCTGTTGGTCAGCAGCCACTTCAGCACGCCGTAGAGCGGCTTCAGCATACGGACGATTTCGTTGGCAAATGCATCACGGTCGCCTTCCGTGATCGTTTCAACTTCGTAGTCGTTGTAATCAGCCAGCGTGGCGATTTCAGCCTTCGCCAATACTTCAACGAGCATATTGTAGTTGTCGCCGAGCGCGGTCTTGATCTCGTTCACAGCGCCGCTGATCTTGCCGTAGATCTTTTCAAGGTTCCCGGTGGTGTACAGCGAGTTGCCGACCACGTTGTTCAGCAGGTCTTCCAGCGAGTTGATGAACTGGCCGTCCTTGCCCTCGATGCCGAGCAGCTGGATCATGTTGTCAATGAACGCCTGGAAGTTATCCGCCATATACTGCGCCTTGTCGCGGGTGAACAGCGGGCCGTAGGGCTTGAACACAGCGGAGGTGTCAAGCGGCTGAATCACTTCGTTCGTGTTCGCCTTTTCGGTGTACTTCCACGCAATATCCCTGACCGGTGCGCCGGGAAGCAGCTTCAGGTTGAGGATGTTGTGGATGACCTGGTAAACGTTATTGTTGTTGAGCAGCGCTTTGATGGTCGCGTCGTTGTCGTCGATCACCTGCAGCGCCAGACTGGCAACGATCGTCAGCACGTCGTAGCGGGTATCTTCTGCGTTGGTCTTGATCTTATAGAGCGTTTCTGCATCGCTTACGGTGGGCAGCGCTTCCTTGGTGCCGAAGTTGAACTTCGTCACATAATCGCCGATGGATTCGTTCAGCACAAGGTTCGGATCGGTGGCGGTTTCAACAGCGCCGAAGATCTGCGTGAAGCCAACGGAGATGGGGCTGATGTTCAGTTCGGGCAGGCTCGTGATCGCCGCGCGCAGCTTCGCATAGAGCGAATTGACGGGCGCGATCAGGTTGTCGGCCGCAACGCCGAGACCGTTCGCGTTGACGAAGTAGATCAGCGTCGGCAGCAGGTTGATGACCTCGTTCAGCGGATCGGCAAGGATCGCGTCGATTCTGTCGCAGACATTGCCGAGCACGCCGGTCAGCATCGCATCAACATTTGCGTAGGATGCCGGGACATTGGTGCAGCCGAGGATCTCCAGAACAGGCGCAATGCCGTTTCTGTAGCCTTCGCCGCCGGCGATGCGGATGATATCCTGTTTGTCTTCGGTGCCTTCCGCGTTGCCCGCGTAGACGAGGTAATCGTACTCGTCGGCAAGCAGCAGCACGCCGAGCGCCTTGTTGAGCGGCGCAAGCAGGGCCTTCATCTCTCTGATGAAGCTTGCCTTATCCGTAACATTGTGGCTGCCATCCGTATTGTATTCCAGAATCGGGGTCGGATCGATGCGCAGCACCTTGTAGGCAAGATTCAGAACCATGTCTGCCTTGTCTTCGCCGAGCTTATCCTTGAGCGCGTTGGGCAGCGTTGTTGCCAAAACGTTCTTCAACAGACCGGCGATCGTGTTCACGGTCTTGTCGCTGTAAAGGTTCACATCCTTCAGCAGATCGCCGACAGAGGTGTTGTTCTCGTCAACAGCCTTGGCAAGGAGCGTGCCGATTTCGTCGAGGTGTTCTTCCACATAGATCGCGGTTGCTTCCGTCCAGTTGTTCGGATAGCCGATATAGGTCGTGGACTTCGGATAGCGGTTTTCTTCGGCGTAATTCCACTTATAGTCGAAGCTGTAGGTCGGCGCCGTCGGATTTTCAAGGATGTCGAGGATGGTCTCAACGGTGTTGCCCTTGAGCAGCTTGTCAAGCTCCTTCGCGTTGTTCTTATGCTTCAGCGTTTCAAGCGCAAGGCTCGCAACGATCGTCAGCATATCGTGACGGTCTTCGTCAGCGGTATACTTGATCGTGGTGTACTTTGTTACCTCATTGGCAGAGTCCTTCTCCACCTTATCGCCGAAGTTGAACGCGCTCAGATAGGTGCCGAGCGGCTGATTCAGTTCAAACGCGGTGTTCTTGTCCACAAGAGCGAAGATCGTGTCGAACGAAATGTCGCTGAGGGTAAAGCCAAGCAGTGCGTCAAGGTTCGCTTCGTCGCCCTTGCCGATGGCAGTCAGCACGTTTTCGTACAGCGACTTCAGCGCGGCAATGGTGTTGTTCGCAGCCACGGTCAGGCCGCCCGCGTTGACGTAGTAGATCAGCGTCGGCAGCAGAGCGAAGATCTCGTTGATCGGATCGGCAAGGATCGTGTTCGCTCTGGCGTCCACAGCCTTGATCAGGCCTTCCACCATCGCATCGATCGATGCATAATCTTTCGGCAGATCCTTCACGCCGAGTTCTTCGAGCAGCGGAAGGATGCCACGGGCATAGCCTTCGCCGCCCTTGACTTTGATGATGTCATCGCCGGGGTTGTAATCATCGGTATCGCCTGCGTAGACGAAGAACGCGTAGCCTTCATTCAAGAGCAGGTATTCCAAGACACTTTTAAACGGCTTCAGAATTGTTTGAACCGCTGTGATGAAGGTATCAACGTCATGGACGCCGGCAACGCTGTCCGGATCCACAAGGGTGGTCAGATCAACGCCGATGATATTCAGAATCACCGCGGCGGTATCTTCGCCCACTGCTTCCTTCAGCTTTCCTTCAATTGTACCGGCAAGGCTCTGCAGCGCTTCGGCAAGCTTCTTGGCCATGTCGTTGTTGAACACCTTGCCATCCACTTTGTCGGCCAGCAGGTCGCCAAGCGATGTGTACGGCTGATCTTCCGCATCCTTCATCGTGGCGGCGATCATGTTGCCCAGCGCGACCAAGTTGGTGTCAAGATACTTTGCAACGTCTTCGGTCCAATCGTTCGGATATTCGATATAGGTTGTGGTCTTCGCCATGCCTTCGTTGTAATCCCAATCGGGCTCAGCATATTCGATCGAACCGCTGGTCAGCTGGGTAAGGACACCCTGAACGGCACCGATGATTTGTTCGCCCTTTTCGCCGAGCAGTCTTGCAAGGTTATCGAGATTGTTACCGTACAAGGCGGTTTCGAGCACAGCAGAGACGATGCAGGTGATCAGATCGCTGCGTTCTTCTCTGGCGGCCTCGTCGCTTGTCTTGGTGTAGGTCACTTTATAGGCTGGGTCGCCGCTCGCGGATGCATAGGCCGCGATGGAACCGATGCGCTTGACCTTCACATATTCCACGATTTCCGCCGGAATCTCGATGCCGGTGCCTTCGATCGCGTTGTCTTCGTCATCTTTCTGGGAGGTCGCATCCTTGATCAGGCCAGCAATGCCTTCGATGTCGAGCTTGTCGATCAGGTCGGTCAGCCTGGACAGGTCAATGTTGAGGCCTTCGATGCCGACATCGTTCAGCGTATCCACCATGGTGAACAGCGCGGCAAGAATGTTCTTCACGCCGATCTTGAGACCGTCGGCATTGATGAAGTAGAGCAGTTCCGGAATCATGGCGAGACCCTGCTTGATGATGCTGTCTTCGCCTTCGTCCATTTCGTTCAGATATTTGAACTCGGTGAAGGTTTCCAGCTTGGTGAACACGGCGTCAACCACCTCGCGCATCAAACCGTTGCCGTCATATTTGCCGGTTTCCGCATCATAGTAGCGGGCCGGATCGGGCGGTGTGACGCCAAGGGCTTCCAGAATGGGGATCAGGCCCTTCTTATAGCCGAGCGAGCCGCTGATCACGATCAGATCGTCGTTGCCTTCTTCTGCGGAGGTCAGATACTTGTAGTCTTCGCCGAGCAGCAGGAAGCTGAACACACGGCTGAACGGCGTCAGCTGGCCGCCTTCTTCGCCGTTGCCGAACAGCGCGGTCAGGAAGGAGTCCTTATCGTGTTCTTTAACGCCCTCATACGGCGTCGTGCTGTTCATCAGGTTGTTGAAGTAGCCTGCATCGATGCCGAGCACCTGCGCCACAAGCGGGATGATGTTCTCGTCGATGTTGTTCTTCAGGCCGTTGAGCGCGGTGCGAATCACGTTTAGGATCGCGTTCACGGTGCCGTCGTTGTACAGGCTGATGCCGGCAAGAATATCATTGAGATTATCTTTATCGAACTTTTTCAGAATGCTGTCAACGATCTTGTCAAGGTTCGCGTCCAGATATTCGGCGGTTTCTTCTGTCCAGTCGTTCGGATATTTGAGATATTCGATATCGTCGGTGCTGGTGAAGTCGCCTTCTGTAATACCAGCTGTATTGACGCCGTCGTTTGCGGGAGCAACATAGTAGTTCCAGTTGATGGTCTCGTAGTTGACATCCAGACCATACAAGATGCCGATCGCCTTTTCCAGCAGGCCGTTCGTATTGAGCAGCGAGTCGAGCGCCTTGGCGTTCTTATAGACAACTTCGTCATTGTCGCCCTCAAGCACATTGTACTTGAGCATGTCGACGACCAGGCTGACCAGGATCGTGATCATGTCTTTTCTGTTTTCACCATGGATGACGGTCTCTTCGCCGGTTTCCTCATCGACCACCGTCTCATCTTCGGTGTAGGTCAGATAGAAGCGATCCATACCGCTGGCGGAATTGTTGTCATAGTTCACCTTGCCGAGATAGAAGTTCTTGATGCCGTCTTTTTCAACGGTGGAGAACGTCAGACCGGTCAGATCTGCAATCAGCGTCAGAATGTTGTCGGTCGTCAGGTCGGTCAGGGCAAACGTGCCGTCGTCGACCGGTTCTTCGGGATCGTCACCCGGCTCATCGGGATCCACGATCGGTTCGTCCGGATCGCCCGGTTGATCAGGTTCATCGGCCGCTTCTTCCTTGTTGCCGCCCGGCGTGTAGTAGCCGAGGATGGAGCCTTCGGTGCCCATGATGGTGTTGATCAGCTTTTGCAGCGGAGCCACCAGGTTGGTCACGCTGGCCATCAGGCCGTCTGCGTTGATGAAGTAGAGCAGGTTCGGCAGCAGATCAATCAGGTTGCCGAGCACCTTGCCCGGGTCGCCCGTCGTGCCGGTGATTCCGTCGATCGTGTTGCAAAGGGTGTTGAGGAAGGAGTCCACAGCAGGAGCGGCGGATTCGATCACAACTTCATCGTGTGCATCTTCGCCTTCGCCAACCGTCACCTTGAAAATGTCTTCCACTTTTTCGGGTTTCGCGCCGAGGGCTTCGAGGATCGGTACCAGGCCGAGCTTGTAGCCTTCGCCGCCCTTGAGCACCAGCAGATCCTGCGGGTCAAAGTTGCTTGCAAGCGGGTTCATTGCATTGTAGGCGTCTTCCACTGCCGCGAGGTCAGTCGTGTGGCCGAGCGCATAGTCTTTGCCGTGGAACAGCCAGAGGATCAGGCGGTCAAGCTTGGAGGCAGCTTCCTTGAACGAGCGGACAAAGCTCGCGCGGTCGGTAATGTTCCAAACCTTGTTGGCATGGACTTTACCCTTGCCGTCTGTGGCAACAACGATGTCATTGTTTTCTTTGTCGTACTTCTTGTACTTGATCAGCTTGCCGGTTTCCGGATCCTGATCACAGTAATCATACCATGCGGTGATATCGATATCCAGCAGGATGCCGAGCAGGGTGACCAGCTTCGGATCGAGGTCGGAAATCAGACCGACCAGCAGCTCGATGATGGCGTTGAGCACGTCGTCGCTGTAGAACTTGCTGTTCACAAGGCCCTGCAGGATCACAGCGATCGAAGCGTCGCTGCCCTTGAACTTCTTCACCAGAACGTCGGCAATGCCGTCGATATTGTTTGCCACATAGTCGGCCAGCGTACGAGTCCAGTCGTTGCCGTAGCTCAGATAGGCGTTGACCATATCGGAGGTCTGGGCGGGCAACGTGAATTCCTGATTCAGTTCCAGCGAGGCATCCATGAAGTTCCAGTTGATCGGGATCTGATCAGCTGCTTCGCCGCTGAAGAGGCCGACCAGCTTGTCGTAGAACTTCGGAATCGCGTCGCTGCCGGTCTGATCGATCAGGAACTTGGCGACGATGTCTCTGTTCGGGAGCGTCTGGCCGTTCAGCGCATGGCCTTCCGCCTCAACGGTCGTCTCGTAGCGCATGCCTTCGATGAAGCCGCCGAGCAGGATGGACAGCGCGTCGCGCGGATCCACATTCACCTTGTAGCCGGTGAAGTAAGGCTCTGTTTCGCCCTCGTTCGTCAGCTCATACTCATATCTGTTCAGGCACATTGCCGGGATCGCATAGGTCACCAGCGGGCTGTGATAGAAATCTGTATGGAAAATACCGTCGAGCAGTTGGATGATGCCGGACAATGTCAGTTCTCTGATCTTGACATTGATCTGCACCTGCGTCTGGTCGGGCGTAAAGTCGTCCTGACCGAGCAGCACGTCAAGGATATCCATATCGTCGGTCGCCTTGTTGATCAGACGGGTCAACAGCGTGGACAAAATCTTATCCAGATCCAGGTCGGCGATCGGACGCGCCACGTCGAGCAGCACCAGGATCGGCATCATCAGGTTGTGCAGCGAGGCGGTGAGGCCGCCGCTTTCCAGGAAGTAGACCAGGTTCGGCAAAACGTTCATCACGTTGGTGAGCACCTTGCCGCCGTTGGCGGTGATCAGATCGTTCAGCCAGGCGAAGATGCCGTTGGCAAGCTTGTTGAACGCTTCGACCGCGCCGTCCTTGCCTTCAGCGTTCTGTTCGGCAATGAATCTCTTGAACCCGTCAGCGTTCAGTTTGTACTCATTCTCGTTTCCTTCGTTGATCTTGATTTCGATGCCGAGCGCTTTAAAGAGCGGCTCAAACGAGTTTTCGTAGGTGTCGTAGCCGAGCACCGTTACAAGGCCGTTCAGCAGATCGTAGTCCGTGCCGGTCAGCAGGGTTTCCACGATCGGCGCGAAGCCGGCGCCGACAGCGCAGAACAGGTCGATGAAGGTCTGTCTGGAGCCCTCTTCGCCGTCTACAAGCGTAACGGCGTTGCCGTCCTTGGTAATGGTCCATTCATATTTGGCGTCTTCGTCTTCCGTGGCGTCTGCCACTTTCACGCCGGTCACGGTCGGGATCTTGTTCTGGTAGCCTTCGTCACCGGGCGCAAGCGGATCCGGGATCGGGTCGGCGCCCGCTTCCAGCGCGGCGTTCTTTTCCGCGTAGATTTCGGGGAACAGATAGCCGAACGTGTCGGACCAGGTGGTCATGTCGATCTGCAGGTAGCGCTGCAGGATCGCAACCGTCTTCGGGGCCATGCCGGCGCCGAGACCGACCAGCGCTTTCACCATGCCGGTGATCACGCCGTTGCTGAACACCTTGCCCAGCAGGCCGGCCAGCAGCTCGTTGACCGTGGTGCCGCCAAGACCCGCAAGGTCAAGGATGACGTCGAGCGTGTCGTCCAGCGTTGCAAGGATGTCGCCCGCCTTCTGGCGCGTCCAGTTGTTGCCGTAGGCAAGATAGGGAATGTCGGCGGGCGAAACGCCGTTGATGTTATAGTCGATGTCGTCGTGGTTGACCCAGTTGTATTTCATCAGGTCGTATTCCTGCGGGCAGAAGAGTTCCACCAACGCCGCGAGGGCAGCCTTGGTTCTGGTGTCTTCGTCGCCGTCCTGGTTGGCAATGAGCGCCTTCACGATGGGCGAACCCTTTGAGCCGCCGAAGGCGGAGATCAAGTTATCCATGAAGGTGTCGTCTTTGATGTTGCGCACCAGCCAGGCAAGCACCACATAGAATGCGTCGGCCTTGTCGGTTTGCAGACTGAGACGGCTGCCAACGTTAAAATCGCCGGATGTTACTCGTTTCGTTGTATATGGCTTCACGGGCGTTGCGCTCTGCATGATCTTACCGCCGTTGATGATCGGCAAGGAGAAGCTGGATTCTTCATCATCGCCGCCCTGATTGAACAGACCTCCGACAATACCGCTGAGCAGGGCATTCAAATCGTTGAGCGGAATGCTGAACGAATCGACGCTCACCTTCTCGCCGATGCTGATATTGTAATCGCCCTTAAGATTGGCGAACAACGATGCAAGAAAGCCAACAAGTCCGCCAACTTTGCCTTCATAATGAATGTTAAGAACCAGTTTATCAAGCAGGAACTGCAGTCTGTTGAATGTCAGCGCATAAATCAGATTCGGCAAAACATCCAGCAGGGTGTTCACAGGTTTATTACCCATTCTGTTCTTCAGGAAATCGGTAATCGGGTTAAAGATAGCTTCTAAGATCGCCTCGTTGTTGCTCAAATTCTTGGCTGAATCGCGGGACAAGACAAGGTTTGTGTGCTCGTTGCGCGGATCAAGCATCTCCAGCAGCGGCGCGACCAGAATCGAATAACCCGGCGTACCGTAGAAGACAATGTCTGCCTTCAAATCTTGTCTGGTAATAAAAGGCTTCACGGTACCTAACTTAGAATCAGACTTATTGTATTCCTTCTCAGCAAGAAGGGACAACACAACCGGCTGAATCGCTCTCAGACCTTCAGCAACCGCGCTTACAAATCTGGTAAGCTTTGCGTCATAGTATTGAGACGCCGTTTTGCCTTCGGCCGAGATCGCATTGATGCCCCAGTCGATATCGAATTTACCCTCGGCATTTTTCAGGCTGTCCCAATTCTGTCCGGCGCTACTTATACGATTCTTTGCAGTGTTGAATCTGGTATCGGTTATTTTAGCAGCAACCTGATCCGGATAAACACCCAAGCCCAAACTAGACGCCAAGTCATGAGCACTGTAAATCTCAGGACTGTAACTGGACGCAAGGTCTACAACCGTAGTGCGCAAATCAACAAACGCACTTACCAGCGACGGATACAGCATGCCAACAATTGTGCTGGCCACTTGGTCCGTGAAGAGTTTATCCGCCACCATACGCATCAGGAAGTCGGGCAGCTTTTCAAGCTCCGCGGCGTTTGTGCCGTCGCCCATCAGGAACGAAAGCTCGTCGCCCTTCAGGAACTCTTCCAGCTTATCGATGACCGCAAGAATCTTCGCTTCGGTTACGTCGTAGTTCTTGTTGTCGGTGGAACGGGCAATGTCGTTCGGGAAACCGACCTGTTCACCGTCGATCTTTTTGTCGCCGGCGTAACGGGTGGTGTAATAGCCGTTGCCGTCGTCGCGGTCGACTTTGGTCGGCGTCGGCGGGTTCGCCACGAAGTTATTGTAGTTGTCCTGCAGCGTCCCCATGCTGTTGGCAATCGTCAAACGATTGCTGTCAACCCAATTCTTGTTTTTGCAATACTCCAACAATTCTGAGTCAACAGCCATCAACGCGCCACGAATACCCATGAAGTTATCCATGGTCACAGTGGTGGTGAAGTTGCCGTCGCTGTCCTTGGCGTATTCCGCAATCTTATCCAACTGATAGTTGTTGCGGGCAATGATGTTGCTCTTCAGGTTTTCGAGATAAATCTCGACTGCTTCCTGAAGCAGCATGTCTGTGCCGTTATATCTCAGCGTATAGATTTCCGCCGCAAGGGCTTCGGCTGCCTCGGCGGCCGCCGCGTCCTCCAGACCTCTTTCGAGATACTTCGCTTTGAACGCCGCAACGTCTTCGTTGTACTTATTGACCAAATTCGGCAGCTGCGCGGAATCCTCAGAATAACGCTGCGTAATCTTGGCATTGCTCCACTCCGCATAGTTCGCAAAGATGCGGTCGTTGCTAAAGTAGGCATAATAGCCGTTCTGATAGGTTTCTTCTCTGTCGCGCCGATCGATCGCAAAGTTGATTCTGTTCACAAAGTCCGTGGTCTTCTCGGTATATTCGGCATCTGTGAAGACTTCGGAAAAGAACGACTCTGTCTTATACAGATTGATCGTCGAAATGAAACCGCCGACCTTTTCGGGCAGGTTGTCGAGCACTTCATCTGCAATCTCGTCTGTGCTGACGGACGGGTTTTCCAGCTTCGCAAAGTACTTGTTGTACTCGGCGTCCAGCGCAACCTTAGCGTTCATCAGATCCGCCTTATCCATGGCTTCCTTGTAGATTGCAACAAGCGCTTCGGCGTTGGCCAAAGAGAACGCGTTATACGGCGCACCCATTTCTGCTGTCATGGTCACCAAAAGACCCTCGTAACCTTCGATATCGATAATATCGTTATAGGCCTTGTTGATAACCGTCCAGAAGTCGCTGATCGCCTGTTTGTTATAGACGCCGTCGGCAAAATTAGCCGCAAGGATCGCGTCGCGCTCGGCTTTCTTTTCCTCAGCAGTCATGGAACCGTAGGCCTTGTCGTTTGCGCCGTTGTTGATCAGCGTTGTAACGCCTTCCTTGATCAGCTGCATTTTGATTGCATTGTCAAGATTGGTGTCGACATATTCGAGATACTTCGTTTTGAACGTTGTATCGGTGAAGGTTTCCACAATCGTCTGATTGGAAGCATTTGTAATGTAATTATACAGAACGTTATCTGTGCCCTTTGCGGTGGCCTTCATTGCAAGCAGCTCATCGGCCGTGTAGCAGTTGGCAAGTTGAGAGGTGTTATACTTCCAAGCTTCCTGCTCGGGCGCAAGAGTAGTATCCCCGTCAACAACTGCCGGGAGCTTCGTGGTATAGAAATCATAGAGGTCATTCAGCGTGTTGGCAAGGTCGGAGCCGGGCGTATAGCCGGTGCCGACCGAACCGTTGGTACCATGGGCGCCATCAGCAGCAGTGCTGCCATCCGTCGTACCGTCGGAACCCTTTGCGCCGCCTTTGCCACCGTTGCCGCCGGCACCGATCGCTGCGCCGCCGCCACCAAGGCCGCCGCCGCCGCCACCGCCGCCGCCTTTGGTGGTATGCTTTGCACCGTTGCAGCCGCTATCTTTGTAAGAACCATCATTACCGTTCGTCGTGTTGTCCGTACCTGCCGTGCCATTGGTGCCATTTTGCTTATTCGAGTCGCTCAAAAGTCCGCTGGCAATCACAAGTGTGCCACTGAAAGCACCGCCTGTTCCAGCAGCGCCGCCATTGGCTGAGCCACCAGAACCGCCGTTGCCGCCGATGCCTGCGCCGCCGCCTGCGCCGCCTGCGCCGCCTGCGCCGCCGGTGCCATTGCCGCCGCTTTGATTGGAAGCATCGCCGCCCTTAGTACCGCCAATACCGTTGCCGCCGTTGCCGCCCTTGACAACCAAGGTACCTTTACCGGTGATGATCAGCGTGCCGCCCTGCATCAGGATACCGGCTTTACCGGCAGTTGTGCCGGAGGCGTTGCTACCCTTCACAGTCAGGGTTGCGCCCTCTGCGATGTAGATCACCGCAGTGCCGCTCGCGGGTCCCTTCAGGCCGTTTGTGGAGTTGCTGGCAGCTACTTCATAGTTGCCCGTTACCTTGTAGACCGTGTTGGCCGCAAGGGTATCGCCGAGTCCCGGCAGATCCGAGAACGCGGCCGACGCAACAACGCCCAACCCCGCGTAAACGGAGGTGAGCACCATCAGCACAGCGAGCAGCACGCTGAGTGATTTGCGTCCAAGATGTTTGTTTCTGCTCATGAGGAAAACCATCCTTTCGGGATAATTTAATTTTGGTTCGGCATTTTGCACAAAAAGTTCACAAACTTTTTGGCATATACCACACCATAATATCCAAAGTCATTTTACCAAGGAATTCTTAAAAAGTCAATCAAAAAATTAAAAATATTTGTCTTTTCTTTCGGATTTATTTCTGTCGGTTAGGATTGTTTACGAATGGTTAAAGATTTTGCAAAAAATGAATCGGGCGGTCGGCAGCGAAAAAAAATAAACACCGCTTGACAAAAGCGGCAGAAGCGCAAAACCATATTGACAACGCTTGTTCTCCGTGTTAATATATTGTTAATAAAGGAGGGGTCCATATGGCCGGCGTTTATGAATACATTGCAGAATTTGCGGAAAAAACCTTTGACGAAGTCCCCTTTGGCGACGCGGACAACCTCGCGCTTTGCCAGATCATCTATCTCCCGCTCGAGCAGGTCGTCTCACCTGACCTCGGCGCAGCGACCGTTCCCTTCACCGACGCGGCGAATGCGTATTTTCAAAAGCAGGGCTGCAAGCACCGGCGGTTGGGCGTTGTGCTGACCAAGCAGGCCAGCATCAACCTGATGCGCATGGCGCAGACGCGGCGGTTTTCCGAACTGAAGATTGTCGGCATGCAGTGGGCGTTCCAGCAGTTCCCGGCGCTGCAGTTCGGCGCGGGCACGTTTTTGCTGCCCGACGGCACGGCGGTGATCGTCTTCCGCGGCACCGACGATTCCGTTACCGGCTGGCACGAGGATCTCGACCTGTTCTTGCACCACGGGATGCAGTCCTATCCCCTCGCGGTGCAGTATGTCAAGGACGTTGCGGCGCAGTTCGACGGCGATCTGATCATCTGCGGCCACAGCAAAGGCGGCAACGTCGCGCTCTACGCGGCGCTGAACGTCGAAAAGCCGATCCGCGACCGCATCCGCGCCTACTACAACAACGACGGCCCGGGCTTCGACAACTACGACCTCTACCACACCGAGGCCTACGGCGAGCTGCTCGACCGCTACTACCACCTCGTCCCGTACGCGTCGTTTATGGGCGTGTTCCTTGCGCACGACTACGATTACACGGTTGTTGACAACAGGCATCACCTCGGCCCCTTCCAGCACGATATCACGTTCTGGAAGATCAAGGACGGCGAACTGGTCACCCGCGACGATATGAATCTGCTCGGCAAGCTCAACGACGTGCTGCTGTCGAACCTCATCTTCCGCCTCAAGGAGGAGGACTTCCCCGTCCTCAACGAAGTCGCCGACCGCTTTATCGAAGCTTCGAAGGTCGATTCCCTGATGACGGCCGTGAAGACACTGCCCCTTGTCGGGGGACGCGTCCTCGCCACGTGGATCAAAACGCCGAAGGACACCCGCGACCACTTCCGCCGCGCCCTGCACGGCGTGACGTCGACGACCATCAAGACGATCAAGGACTTCCATAAGGACACCGTGCCGAAGGTTGCCGCCGAAGCAAAGATGCTGCTGCATAAGGCAACAAGCATATAAGCCATATAAGCAACAAAAAGCCGCCCGAGGGCGGCTTTTTGATTGTGCGTTTTACCACGGAAGCGTCTGGTCAACGACGGATTCGCCAGTGTTGCTGACCGCTTCAAAGCGGACGCCCTGCGGCGTCAATGTCAATTTGGAGGCGATATAGGTCTTGCCCTTGTGGCCGCCGTCGATGTAGGCCGTGATGTTGGGATAGGCTTCGGCATATTCCTGTTCCTGTGCGCTGTCGCCGGGCAGAAACCGGCAGACATGCTCGTGGCCGCTGATGACGAAGCGGGCCCCCAATTTGGAAAAAGCGTCCCACGCCGCGCGGGAAAGCGCCGGCTCCGGCTCGCTGACCTGCCAAGCGTGCGAAAGCACAATCATCTTGTCGTTCTTCACCTGTACGGTTTTCAGCCAGTCGACCATCTGTTCACGGTTCCGCTTGTAATCGTCCATGCCGCCGTATTCCACATGGTCGTCGGGCTTGTCTTCGCCGCTGTCGAGCACCAGGAAGGAATAGGGGCCGCGGTCGGCGGTGTAATAGAGCTTGTCATAGCCGAGGTAAGACGGCAGCAGATCGGCGAAGGCGCCGCGGGTCTCGTGGTTGCCGCGGACATAGAGTACGGGAATCTCGCCGCCGGTCAGCGCGCCGCCGAACTGCACGATGTTGCGCACTGCCTGTTCTTCAAAATCCATGCCGGCCGCCGGATCGCCCAGCATAATCACGCCGTCATAGTCGCCCAAGTGGAAAATCGCCTTCTTCGCGTCGTCCAGATAGGAGTGCCAATCGGAGATGACAAGATACGTCTGCTCGGCGCTCTCATTAACCTGCAGCGTATACGGGCCGGCCGTTACGGTTTTTCCGTTTCGGCCGCCATAGCTGAATTCTTCGATCACCCTCGTGCTGCCGACAGTATACCGATTGTTTTTCAGGTGTACATAGGGCACGTGAACGGTGTGCATCAGCCGGTCGCCGATGCGCCGTCCGTTGGTTTGTGCATAGACGGTGTAGTCCGTGCCGTCGAAGTTATAGCGGACGAAGCCGGTACCCTGCGTGTTGGTGGCGAACACCACGGCGTAATCTTCGCCGGTATCCATGACGACTGGGTCGGAGACGATCCGATACGGCATGACTGGGAAGACGACCCACAGGGCGCCGAGCGCGAGAACGACCGCCATACAGACGGCCAGCGCCGCCTTCCCCCTGCCCTTGCAGCCGGGCAGAAACACAAGCAACACCGCGGCAGCAAGAAACGCCAGAATCAGCGGCAGATCCTTCTTGAGCCAGAGCAGCATCACGGAGCCGGTCTCATGGCCGGCGATATAGATCATGACGGCGGCGGCGAGCGCAAACAGAAGCGCGAACACGAACCCCAACGCGCCGAGCACACGACACAGGCGGGACTTTTCGATTGTTTCGTTCTGCGGCTTCCACATGCGCAGAGCCAGCAGCACCAGCAGCAGACCGAGGACCGCGACTGCGAGCAGGAACAGGCCCGTCGCACCGCCGAGGAAGCGCAGATTCGGATCATAGAACACCCAGACCATCCGGAACGCGCGGAACACGCTGACCGCGGCGGTCAGAAGCAGCGCGGCGCAAGACAGCACCGGCACACGCAAAAAGAAGGATTGTTTCCGTTTCATGACAGATACCTCCCAAAGTCATGATTCTTTCCGAAAGTATACTATCACAGGAAGCCGAACTTGTCAAACGAACGGCGCAATAATTTTTAATCGAAACGGCTTGCGGAATTGCGCCGAAGCCATTGACAACAGCTTTTTTCTATGTTAGTATTTCTACATCTTTTTTATTCGGAGGTGGAACAAATGACAACTCTGCAGGCGCGCCCGCGCGAAACCCGTTTTCTTTTGTTCCGGCCGATGATGCTTTCTGTTCTGTGATACCTTTGTTTTGTATCCTGCAGTTCTTTCGCGTCGGTGGAACCGGCGCTTTTTCTATTTCATTTTGATTCATCCGAGAAAGAGGTGAAACCCCATGCGATTCATCAAGCTGCACGAAGAAATCAAAGTGCCCATCTTCCGCAACGTGGTCTATGCCTTCCGGCTGGTCTGGAAGGCTGACTGGCGGCTGCCGGTCGGCACGTTCGTTTCCGAGTTTGCCAACAGCTTTATGGGCCTGTTTGTCAAGAATATCCTGTTTTTGAAAACGCTGCTGACGATCATCGATTCCCGCGGCGCTTTTTCCGACTATGTGCGCTGTCTTGTCTGGTTC